>OJFV01000008.1_pt1 | contig 270707 bp, 238 predicted proteins | sample 1594391 | NCBI WGS metagenome assembly OJFV01 (sample SAMN05416856, study PRJEB24817) | seawater metagenome | isolation source: Sea water | place: Canada:Atlantic | collected 2013-11 | reverse complement strand
TAGCGAAGCGAAACCGAGCCAAACTTTAGCAGTCCCGCTTGAACAGCTTGTTATATGCAAAATCCCATAAACTAGCCTAAAACATTGTGTTGTTGTTTTTAGGTTTTTCTGGAATAGGCTGCCCAACGCCCCAGTGCTCTACAACCATTCCATCTTTCATTCGAAAAATATGTATCAGAGCAGCTCCAAGGGAATCTGGCGTGCGCTTTACATGTAGGTGTAACCAGACGAGATCACCTTCGGAAGCGCTTCGCTTAATAGACATCGAAAGCTTAGGATATTCTTTATATCGACTTAAGAATATGCTGAATAATCCTTCTCGGCCACCGCTTATATGAGGTGAATGCTCAACAAATTTATCGGAATAACACTCGTTTCTTAAAATATTAATCCTTTCGTTAGGTTTAAGATCATTTCTACTTTCTAATATTTCCATACAGTATATGGCTTTATTTAGGTTAGATTCCTCTAACGCAGCTCCTTTCCTTTCTTTCGCATTAAGTTCACCGACTAAAATGAACGTGAAAAGCCCAAAAGCTAAGGCATTAATCAATATTTTTCCGGTAGTCATATTTTCCCTTATATCAGTAGTACTCTGAATTTACTTGCGTATAACGCCCAAATAACAGGCTAAAAATAGTGGGCTAAAATGGAGCGGAGCGAACAGCCCGCTGTTTTTAGTCCTTGTTGATTTGTTTGTTATGTGCGCATTCATTGATTGCTGCAAACCCCATATCAATGTTAGCTACAATATAACCATATTCTTTTTTAGATATTTGCTCAGAGTTGAACTGTTGCTCGGCTAAATCATGAGTCCAAATTTTGCCACAAGCTGGTAATGGAATAGAAGTATCTGTTTTTAACAGATATTCTTCTTTGATTACACCACCTTTTTTAACAATACTTTTAGCGCATAAACTAAGAGCATACTCAATAGCATATTCATCAACACTTGGTGCACCAACGAACTCGTATTCACAGCCAAGTTTTTCGCTACCTTCCGTATCAACATAGTAAAGTTGCCCTGATGTTGTACAAGCAGAACACATTAATATGGTAATGTATAAAGAGAAATGCCTAATGTTCAAGAGAGCTCCTTGTGTACATAACAGTGTATTAATGCGCATCTCGAGTTAATACAAATTCGATCGTGAATTTCAGTACATTCAAGCACACATTTTTACGAATAATTTTAGTAAGTTACCAGTATCCTTTTATCTGTTCAATCTTTACCAAAACACGAGAAAGTGATCATTAAGATATCAACTCTTAACAAGGCATATTATAAACATAATTAAAAATAAGCACTTAAAGAAAAGCCCACAACTGAAAATACTGCTGTGAGCCCATAATAAAATATTTTAAAGCAAAGTTAAGAAGGCTTTTTAAAACGTAAGACAAAACGGTCAGTTTTTCCACGCACTGTAGGATCAAAAACTACTTTGCTGTAATCATCATTGGGATTGCGTAAAAATGCGGCTTCTCCATCTAACTCAAAGCCAGCTTCAGCGAGTTCTTGCTTAACATATGCTTCATTTACCCGATGCAATTTTGGATTATGCTCTTTGGCATTCGTTTCCATATCAATCAAACCTAAAACACCACCAGGCTTTAATGCCTTTTTCAGTTGTGCCAATATTTTCATGCGTTTTTCTTTTGAAGCTGAAGAATAAAGGTCATGATAATTTAGTACTACCGTCACCACATCAACTTCATTAGTTAAATCAAATTCACCAAACTCTTTTTTGTAATGCATTACATTCGGTAATCTTTGATCTACGAGTCTATTGTTAAATTCATTAGCAAAACGTCCATCAAACACCTCCAAAATGAACTTATTATTCTGCGCTATTACTTTGCCTTTATTACCAACTCGATGAGACAAAACCTCGGTGTAATAACCGCCGCTAGAAAGCACTTCCAAAACTGTCATTCCTGGTTTAATACCAAAAAATTTCATCACTTTCTCGGGTTTTCGGCCAACATCTCTATCACGATCTGCCTGTGCTCGGTGCTTCGACTCTAATGCTTTGCTAAAGGAGTTTTCATTAGTATCATGACTTAACGCCATAGTGCTCGTAATAGCCGTCAATAATCCTAAACTTAAAATAGTATGCTTTATCTTCATAATTGTTCTCCTAAGTTATTGTTTTGCTGTTTATTGGGTAATTCGGGTATGGGAACTGTTGCATCAGTATGATTAAAGGTTCTTTTTCTAAATAAGTAGATAACGTAAAGTGCCGCAGAAAAATGACCAAGCATAAGCGCTTGAAACAAACTTGAGTCTGTTGAAATTGAATTTATTGAAAGAATCCCGCCAACAACGGCAAGAGGCAGTAACAAAACTAAGCGATGCATAATTCCAATGGCACATGCCTGTAAAGGTTTACCTTCTGCGTTCAAACATGACTGATAAACAATAGCGAAACCAGCACCAATATAACCTAAGGGTACCCATGTTAAATAAACCGCTAGTAGTTCAGCTACTTCACCTTCTGGGCAAATAAAATAAGACAACATATTGTTGTTTATCAACAGCACTATTGCGAGTAGTAGCTGCACAGTAGCCACAGCAATAAATGCAATATAATAAGCTTGTTTAACTCGCTTGAAATGACCCAACCAAAAGTTTGTGCCAATAATGCATGGCATCGTGGTTGTTAACATCATAGGTAACAACAGGAATATAGGCTCCATACGAAATATGAAAGCAAATGCAGCAACATATGAATAACTAATATTGGCGGCAATAATAGTGAGCAGTGCAATGCTTAACGGGGTAATAAGTTGTTGAAGTACAATGATAAAGCTATTTAATTTCAGTGAGAATATGGCGCGGCGCAATTCAGTTGCTGATGGCCACATTAAGTTCAGGTTTTTATGCAAAAATACAACGGATATAATCGCGAATAAAATATCAACACTGCTATGACTCAAGGCCAGTCCATTAAGCCCTGATAAATGAAAACTGCTTTCTGGAGTTATTAAAAGTATGGCAATAATACTTTTCGTGAATAACCAGAACATCATTATACGACTGGCCAGCTTAGAGTTGCCTAACGCCCGAAAAATGGCATTCACCTGCCAAATTATTCCTAAAAAAATCCAACTAAAATATCGACTATCTAGATAGTTCATTTGACTATGAATTATCTCTATTTGTGGATCTCCAATATGCCCTGACGACCAAGAATGGTTACCGAGTAAAGAAAGTATTTGCTCATTAGCAAAATAAAAAACAATAGAGAAAAGTAAGATGAAAAAACTAGCTTGTAGCAGCGATATTACCACAGACTTTGCTAATTCATGGCTATGCAAGCAGGCATATTTTATCACTTTGTTGTTAGTGATAATGCTCATACCAATAGCAATCGCGGTTATTGCCGTGGTTATTGGCAGCGTAAAACCAAGCGCAGTTAACGCTTGTTCGCCATTAAGTGCAAGCAAGCTTGACTCTAACAAATCATATGCCAATAAAGCTAAAATAGCGCCAAACATTGGCCATGTTGAGTGCCAGATGACTTTAGCTATTTTCTCTTGCGTAAACCAGTTTTTAAGCTGTTGATCCATTAAGGGGTGATTCTTGTTATTGATGACCTCTAACAAGATACGTGAAGCGAGGGATATTATTCATTTGTGAATGTAACATTTCATGTTGTCGAACTTTTGCCAAAGCACTAATTAACCTCATATTATTTAAAATATACGTTACTCTGTATTCTAGCCACGACGAATAACATTAATGATGGTTTATCGACTAAACGCTAAAGAAATATATTTTAACAATATACCCAATATATTTTTCACTCCGAGCCAGAAAGATGTAATTGTGATGCTAAAAAATCACTGAAATAGAAAACATGTCCCTCTGAAATGATATTTAACTAAAGCCTAGTATTACCTAAGCTTTATCGATGAAATACCAACTAAATGGCATGAGAAACAAACGGCTATTAACCTTTCGCTAATAAATAATCCAACAGGCGAGCTGGCAGAATTCGTTTAAATATCGCAAAGAGTTTTGTTGGAGTAGTAATTCGATAGCGTAATTTTGGTCGTTTACTTTCTAATGCATGAATAAGTGCTCGCGTTACATCAAGCGGCTCTAGCGTGAAAGCAGCATTTGATTTTTCACTCGCTAGGCGCTCTATTTGCTGCTGATACTCTGTTTTATGGACGCTTGCCTCTACATTAATATTATCCTGAAAAGCAGCTAAAGCATTAGCACGAAATTGTGTATTAATCGGTCCTGGTTGTAAAAGAACAACATCAATATCCGCCGGTTTTAATTCTAACCGTAAGGTATCAGTCAACCCTTCTATGGCATATTTTGACGCATTATAAGCGCCACGATAAGCCATCGAAACAAAGCCTAAAACTGAGCTACATTGAATAATACGCCCATACCCTTGTTTTCTCATTACCGGAATAACTTGTTTGGTTAGCTCATGCCAACCAAAAACATTAGTCTCAAATTGTGCTTTAAGTGCTTCAGTCGATAAATCTTCCAATGCCCCAGGTTGTCCGTATGCGCCATTATTAAATAAAAAGTCTAACTGGCCACTCGTTTGTTCAAGTACCTTTGCAAGCGTATCTTCAATACTTTCAGTTTTGGTAACATCAAGTAAATAAGCACTTAGCCCTTTTTCTTTTAGTATTACAACATCTTGCTCTTTTCGAGCAGTCGCAAATACCTGATATCCGCGAGCTGACAATGTTAGGGCTGCATGTAAGCCAATACCTGATGAGCAACCAGTAATTAATATAGTTTTGTTCGACATAAATAAGAGTGACAATTTAGTAGTAGATTATCAGCAGCTTACTTGATTACTTGCAAAATTTGAATGAATAGCTGTGGATCATAGTAAGCAAAAGTAACTGAAAACGTGTCATTACATTCTTTCATCTTTTGGTGAGTCCATTACCACGTGAGTTGTAATGGTTCTAACTTGTGGAATGGCGCCAAGTACATTGGCATGAAAGGCTTTAAAAGATTTAATATCTTTGGTTTCAATACGCAATAAATACTCAAACGCGCCAGTCATGTTGTGGCATTCTTTTACTTCATCAGCAATATTAATCGCCTTTTCGAATGCTTGCTGCGACTCAGTAGAATGCTCTCCTAGGCCGATACTTATGTAGGCAATAAAGTTAATACCTAGCAAGTCTGCATCTAAAACAGCACGGTAGCCTTTGATCAAGCCACTACTTTCTAATTCTTGCACGCGACGTAAACATGCAGATGGCGACAAGCCTATTTTTTCTGCCAACTCTGAATTGGCAATTCGGCCATTAATTTTAAGTTCGCGCAATATTTCACGGTTATATCTATCTAACTTAGTCATTTGTTGTCCATTTAGATTTATTATACCAACAACTTGCACGGTTCTTGTGTAGAAATCAATTTATACTTGTTCAACACTCACTGCAATAAAGGATGACTTTGATGAACGCTGAAATACTAACTGCCTTAGCCATTTTCGCTTTTGTATCATCTATAACACCTGGTCCGAACAACTTGATGTTAATGAACTCTGGCGCAAATTATGGCTTTAAACGAACTTTGCCACACGCATTAGGTGTCGGAATAGGTTTTACAGTGATGGTGGCGTTAGTAGGTTTAGGTATTATGCAGTTATTTGATATTTTCCCAATAAGTTATCAAATATTAAAAGTACTAAGCATTGTTTATCTGCTGTATTTGGCTGGTAAAATAGCCATGTCTAATTCATCAATTGAAACAGACAACAGCAACGCTAAACCTTTTACTTTTATGCAAGCCGCCATGTTTCAATGGGTGAACCCTAAAGCATGGACTATGGCGCTAACAGCTATTAGTGTTTACGCGCCAACAAAAAGCTTAGGTGCGGTACTGTTTGTATCATTAGTCTTTGGTTTAGTTAACTTTCCTTGCATCAGTGGTTGGGTAGTTCTTGGGCAAAAAATGCAAGTTTTTCTCACCAATAAAAAACGCTTAAGAGTATTCAATGGTTCGATGGCTGCTTTACTGGTGCTATCCTTATACCCTGTACTTTTGGACTAAAGCTACAAATTAAAAACAAAAAGGTGGCTATTGCCACCTTTCCATTTCAAATATTTGCAAGAAAACTCAACATACGTTGTCACTGTTCTTTCTATTGAGATTAACTGGTTTCGCCTTCATTATTTTTAGAACGAATAACTACAGTACCTGCCATTTTGTCATGCCAGCCCTGCTTTTTAGCATCCCAAGCAATCCAGAAAAAGCCTAAACCTAACGGTATTAATGAAACATAGTAACCAATATAGCGAATAACTGATTGCTTAACGCTTGGTTTATTACCTGTTTTTGCATCAACAATTTTCGCCAATAATGCTATTTTACCTGGCGTCGCTGATTTATAAATCCAGAACAAAATCGTTGCAATCAATGGAAAAAGGTAGCTAATAACAAAATCAACTACACCAGAAACCGATTCACCACCATAGAAGTATTCACCACCATAAATTAGAAACAAAATAGGGAAAGTGATCATAATTAATATTATAGAATCTATGATGCTAGCACCAAATCTAGTCCAAAAACCAACATACTGAAATGCTTCAACATTTTCTTCTACATCACTATTACTCACATTGTTCTCCGATAATAAAATTTGGTTAGGCTTTAAGTTTGTTATCATTTAAAAGCAACTAATAATCCTAGCATTTACTGACATAAGCCTAACTAGCCTAGATCAATATTTTAGTGGGATTAACACCAAGCCAATAAGCCTAACCGTTACAAATATCATCTAAGTAATGTGTTGAGCTTACGTACTTTTTTCTGGTTCTTTTTTTCCCTCATTACTAACTACTTTGGCTTGCCAATATCCTTGTGAGCCTAATTTCTTCCATGCCCATTTCATCCAATTTAAGCCTGAAAAACTTAGCCAAATCACCCAAGCCAACATTAGGCCTTTATAAAACAGAATAGGAATACTGATAACGAAGATTTCCGGTAACAGACCCTCAGACTTATCAGCAAACCACTGTAAATAGTTACCATAGGAATTGTTGCCTGTTATGCCCATATCAGGAGAACTTAACAAGCTAGTTGGTATAGCCGCTAATAATGAAAGTAGTGTAATTATCGACAGACCATAAAGTAATAACTGTGAAAAATTAAAGGCATTACGGTTAAGCGTTTTAGGTCGATAAGTACTCGCAGTTAATGACACAAACCACACTGCCACTAACATTAATATACCCCAATTATTTAAGCTTAAACCAAAACCTAAGGCAATCCAGCTTATGGTGCTTAAAGGTGAAAATGGAACTCTAGCGATTAACACTGCTAATAAAATAAACGCCAGTAATTCCCCCCAGTACAATACCGCAGGCCCAAGCACAGGGCCATCAGCCCATAACACCCAACGCTGTCGAGTTAAATTAATCACACTGGTAATATTACTAATTGGCGCATTCAAGTTAATTGCAGGTGCCGTGAGTGCCAGTTGGTCTGAAATATTTGCTCGCATTAATATACTAATATTATGCTTGCCTGGTAAAATTGGCACCGCTAATTTGCCTTGCTCTAACTGCAAATTTATCAACTTATTATCAGTTTGAATTTCTTTTAGCTGATAATTTTCTGGCAAATCAATAATGTGCTCGCCACCTCTAGTACTGCGGTAATCAAATGACAAATTCAATTTTGAAGTACGAGTTCCTTGCTCAATTTCATATTTAACTCGGTCAATAGCTAAAACATCGCCTTTAACTGCGTTTGGCCTGTTGGTTGCAATCGTTAATGTTTCACCTGGATACGGATAAAATAGGTAAGAATAATAATCATTGTTTTCTTGTTCACCTAAAATGATTGGCAAGCCGCTAATGTCGGCATGCCATGACGGGCTAACAATAACTTGCCACTGCTCAATTAAAGATAGATTTGCATCAGCGTGCAATGATAATACTTGCTGTCTATCTATCGTTGAGCGCCAAGTAAACTCATTGACGCCTGCAGGCAAAGTAACTTCAACTTGACCGTTTTCCAATAAAATATCAGCACTAATTATATGTTCACCACTTAACGTAGGAATGCGGGTGTTTATTGAACCTGTGCTCGGCGCAATGCGTTCAATGGTGGTTTGTAGTGTCCAAACTTGATCGATAGAAAGCTCGCGCGTAACGTTAACAAAAGGCTGATAACTGTAGCGTGTGGACGATAATTTATCGCTGCCTATAGTAGCCTCATTATTTGCTGTTGGTTCTTTAATGATCGACAGAAACTCTAAAGTATTACCGCTTAGGCTATTGGCTTGGCTACCAACAACTTCCCATGAACGGCTTGTATTTACATTGATATGTTGTGGAATGTCTTTAAATTCAAGCTGAAAAGCATCTACCGGCGCTATTTGTCCTAATAAGGTAAAAGTAGATATGCCTTTTGAAACCGGAATATATATCCACGCTTTACGCTTTAACAAACTGTTAATTGGTTTACCGTTTAAAAACAATTTTTCTGGTCGCCAAAACTCAGAACGAGGTAAAGCCACAGCAGTATCAGCATTAGCATGAACCGTTAAGGTCATTTCAAGTGCTTTTTCTTGGCTGTCTACTGTCAATTGGTTGATCAAAGCACACGATGGCGCGCAATCGGGAGCTGCCAATACTCGTTGTTTTAACTCATCAAGTAATTGCTGTTGAGGAAATTCAGCCGCTTCGGTAGTTACTGAAACGCCAGGAAATAACACAAACATAGCTAATGCTGCAGTTAACGCTTGCGCGCGAAAGTCACTGACACGAAGTTTGATTAAATCTTTCAACATCAGTGCTAACCATATTAGTGCTAACAAAATGCCTAGCATTTTAATCAAACGATAGCTGGTTTTTGATAACACGATAACATCAAACATTTGGTTTTCTGCCACTGGGCTATGCCAATTAATTCGGTATGGATTCCACTGCCAATTAGGGATCCCTGAACCCGCTTGAATAAGCGCATCAGTTTGATAACGCTCCATCAGTAAATCAGCTCTTTTAATTCTGCTACCAGTCATTACAATGCGTTCCACGTCTTCCATAGATGAATATGCTTGTTTTTTTGTTTTTGATTGCGCTATTTCTGAAACAATATTCATGTCCATTTGGCTGCGTCTATCAAAATTTTCAACGGCTGAAACATGGGCTTCTAACTGCGGATGAATCACCGTTCTTAACTGTACGGCGCTAAAAAACAATATCGAACCAACAACAACCGCAACACTAATAGCCCAATAACTATTAACAATAGATTTGAGAGAGCTAAACGGCTGATGCTTTTTAATCGCAACAGCTAATAAAAAGTTACCAATAGCGATGATAGGTACGCCAGCTTCTTGATAAATCACAATAAGCATCAATGCAGTGACTATCCCTGCGGTAATACTGACTAATCGGCTAGCCATAAAGGCTGATAATAAAACAATAAAACTTGCCCAAATGTTCCAATTTCCCCACCAACTATTTGAAACACTGTCGGCACCAAATACCGCAAATAATTTATTTCCTGGTGGTAAGTTAAGCGTTAACGACACCCGTTCAAAATTACTTTGCCAACCACTAATAGCAACATTACTTTCGGCTGCAAAAACACCACGAGCATTTACATTAATACCGGGATATCGGTTTTCTAACCCTCGTTCATCTGTGGCCTGAGAAGTAATCAACACCGAACCGTCTTGGTCTTCAGCTGACTCCAACATATAAGGCGTATTCATACTTAAACGCCAATCACTAATCATTGCCCCGGTGATATGGTCGCTAAAAGTGTAGTTCGCACTATCAAATGACAGCCATAAGGTTCTGTTTAAAGTTAGTTGGTTTTCAACATGAAGTGGTTTACCTCTATGTTGAATATCATAGTTAAGTACATCAGTTTCGCGCAATAAGTAGCTAGGTAGCTCATACCAAGCATTAGGCATTTCCGCTTGACTATTATCAACCATAGACGCACCACTTAACTTGCCAAGGCGTAAGCTTTCATCACCTTTAAATACCCAAATTTCGTCTTTTGGCCACACATGTGATTGCTCAGGACGTTGCCACGTAAGTAAGGTTTGCTTAGCATAACCACGTACTAAGATTTGCCAAGACCCAGGTTTTAATTTTGCGTGTAATAAACCGTCAGCATCTAAAAATGCCGGCAACTGTGATTCAATGCCAGTGAGCTCAACATCTTTTGGTAGCGCTTTACCCAGAATAACTTCACGCATCTTGCCCGAAACATTGAGGCTTAAATAGGTTTCGAACTTAATATAGCTACCATCAGTCACTCGTCGAGCAACAGAAATATCAATAGAGTCGCGCTGCTGTTGATTAGGCTCCAAATCCTGTAGCCATAAATCATTTCCTTCAATTTTAGGGAAGGAAATAGCTTGATTATTAATAGTCATTTTTACAAAAGCATATTGCTTAGGAATTGAAATGCTTTCAGGAATTTTCGGCCAATTGAACTGACCGGTTATATTGTAACTGCCTTTAGTTAGTTCAATAACAGGTTTACCTTGATGTAAAACTACAGGTATTAGCTTTTGATTTACTTTAACTGACAAAGGCCAATTTTCTGAATTGCCTGGCAGCGGAATAATGCTATTCGCTAGCACTTGCCACGACTGCTGAAATACTGCAGATGTATTTTCAACCTCTAAATTCAAAGTGCTCGGCCAAGCACAAATATGATTTTGTGTTTTAGAAAAGTCTGAACGATTGATAAAAGGACAAGTATAGCTTTCATTACCTTCCATCACCCAAGGTAACCATGGGGCAAGTACTTTTGGCACACTTTTTTGTGTTAATTGAGAACTTTGTGCAGCTGCAATGTCTTGCGTGAAAAATAAAGTAGATAGCAGTAATAAAAAACCACTAATAAAACTTAAGTAAGTTTTAGCCATGCTCGTAACTCCTTGTAAAGGTTATGCCAATTAGACTAATGCTTTCTATCTAACTGATTTTATTAGTGTGCACTTAACCACACCATGAAAGCAAATTTTTAAGCAGTTAATCGTATACGGTACTTACTCTTTTAGTGTTGGCCGCATTATTCTCTTTTTAACCTTATTTTAAATAAAATTTCAGAGGTTCAGGTCAGCGAATGTCTCAATTGGATTAGGGCTATCCATCTAATAATGCCAAGCTTTTGCAATGTTCGCATACAATAAAGGCTTCTAAGGTAACTTAGAAGCCTTTATTTTCGTTCGTTTTATAAGCTTTTTTATAATGTACTTTCAAACAACTTATAAATTCTGCGGTACTCGTTTAACCATGAGCTTGGTTGTACAAAACCGTGTGGCTCTACTGGGTAGATAGCGGTTTCAAAGTCTTGTTTTTCCAACTCAATTAAACGTTGAACTAAACGCACTGTATCTTGGAAGAATACGTTGTCATCAACCATAGGTGCGTTAATTAATAATGGCTTTTCTAACCCTTCAGCAAAGTAGATTGGCGAACTACGTTCATAGGCAATTGCATCATCACCCGGCATATTTAAAATGTTAGAGGTATAACCATGGTTGTAATATGCCCAATCAGACACTAAACGTAATGCCGAGCCTGATTGAAATAAGTCAGGGTCAGTAAACATCGACATTAGTGTTAAGAATCCACCATAAGACCCACCGTAAGTACCTACACGGTTGGCATCAACATTAGCATTTTCAACTAGCCAGTTAACACCATCACGCATATCTTGTACTTCAGGTTTACCCATATGACGATAAATTGCGGTACGCCAGTCACGACCATAGCCTTTCGATGCACGGTAATCCATATCAATCACCACATAGCCTTGTTGAACTAACATGCTATGAAACATATATTCACGGAAGTAACCTGACCAACCTAAGTGTGAGTTTTGTAAATACCCCGCACCGTGGCTAAACATAACTGCTTTGTTTTTAGCGGTAGTTTGGTCGTAACCTTTTGGTAGGTAAACCTTTGAGTAAACAGGCTGTTCTTGATGAGATGACTCAATGGCGACAACATTTGGCGCTGCCCAAGGCATAGCAAGAAACTCTTCAGAAACCGTATGAGTTAAACGAATAGCTTCTGCGTTAGTCGCAATATCTTTAACATAAAGCTCTGGAGGCATGGTGATTTCAGAGTGTTCAACCAATAATTTCGACTCATCTGGGCTTAATGAATAATCATTCATACCGCCTAAATCCGTTAATGCCGTCATTTTCGCTGAATTAACATCTACTTTGTAAATCTCGTAAATACCTGGATGTTTCTTGTTGGCTTTAAAGTAAATGCTTTGCTCGTCAGCAGAAACGGTTAAGTCATTAACTTCATAGCTACCTGAGGTTAATGCTTTCGCTTTACCATTTAACGGCTTAACGTATAAGTGTGCATAGCCACTTTCTTCAGAAAGATAGTACAAGCTATCGGTGTTATCTAACCAACCTAGTTCGTTAAAAGTGTAGTTAATCCACGCATCATCGTGTAAACGGTGTTGTGACACTAAAGTTTTTTGTTCAAAATTAACGGTAGATATCCAACGGTCTTTGTTATCCCAAGCTTCAAGCATAATAGCAACTTGCTCGCCATTTTCTTGCCACTTAATAGGGTTCCACGCCTGAATAACATGAATATTACGAGGAGATTTTTCTGATTTATATTTTTTACCTTCACGGGCATAGTTTTCTGCACGTACACTGGCTAAAACGTCTTCATCAAAGCCAGGCAAAGTATCGTAACTTAACTGCGCTTTAGTACCCTGTGTTAAATCTAGCATGTACAACTGCTCAGAATACTGACGATTATTCGCCACACGAGCACGTACTTTTTCTGCTTTCACATGTCCGTCATTAGCAATGTAATTCGGCATAATATCGCTGTCTACGCGAGCAGACTTTGCCGGAGCCACACTAACAATTAACTTATCGCCAGCAGGAGATAAGCTTGCATGTACAACACGATTACCTTTACCTAAATAAAAGTTAGTTTGCGTTACCGTGCTGTTTTTTACCCGCAATTGACGTTTTTGCTCAGCGCGTAAATCTTTATTGCGCTGTTGCAATGCAACATATTCAATTAGCTCGTTTTGTTCTTTGGCAATATAACTGGTTGGTGCAGCGTTTGATTTGCTGCCATCAGTCATCTCTAAATTAGCTAACTCAATAATTTTCTGGCTAGTCATATCATGTGCATAAAACACATTGCCTACTCGGTAAGCGACATTACCATTGGTTAGAAACATCACTGATGATTCAACCGCTGATGTATAAGTTAATTGCTGAACTTTTTGAGTCGCCAAGGTTTTAACAAAAACATTGCCTTCAAACGCATACGCTTCATGTGTGCCAGCACTATTTAAAACCGCATTGCTGTCAGCTACAACATGCATTTGCGCTAACTTAACTAAATCACCATTGCCCTGCGTGCTTAAATTCTTTTGTACTAAATCACGTAGCGGATTACCTTCACGTTTCTGCTTATAGAAAACGGTTTGGCTGTCATCGCCCCAATACCAAGACTCAGGTGAACGTCCCATCCAATCAGGGTTTGACATGATTTTTTCTAAAGTAATGGTTGTTGAGCTAGCAACACCTGCTGCAGGTGTTGCAGCAACTTCACTCGCAGCTGAAGCGTTATTTTCTAACGCGACCTTTTTTTGTTCTGTTGATGCACAAGCGACTAAAGAAATACTAATAGCAGCGGCAATTAATTGTAATTTCATAATTTATTTTTACTTGTAGTGAGTAACTTCTGTTAGTTATAAGGGTTAATAGCAACAAAATTATAAATCTCATTGCTAAAATTATCTAAACGGTTGAAAAATTGTTAATAAATCTTTAATAACATACAAATTTATTAATAATGTGCTTAATCACAATACTAGCGCCTATTTATACTAAGCTACGGGCCAATTTTCAATGTAAGTGTTGAGATTACAAGACCAATGCCTTGCTTTATACGATGAAATTCTGCTTTTAACTAAGTTAAAACCTTTTAAAAAATAAGCCTATTAGGGCTTAGCTTTTAACTCTGGTATAATCGCGCGCCGCTTAAATGTGATATTGATCATCAATACAATTTAAATGCGGATAAATGAGCCATAATAAAATGGCGTAATGTGTGTAAAGTCACAGTTTAGAATCTAATTTAGGTATGGTATGAATTTAGCGTCAACACAAAAAATAACTCCAAAACTATTCGACTACCCGAAATATTGGGCAGAATGCTATGGAACTGCGCCATTTTTACCTATGTCTCGAAAAGAGATGGATGTTCTAGGCTGGGATAGTTGCGATATTATACTCGTCACCGGCGATGCTTACGTTGACCACCCAAGCTTTGGTATGGCGATTATCGGCAGAATGCTTGAAGCGCAAGGTTTTCGTGTTGGCATTATTGCGCAACCAGATTGGAAATCCAAAGACGCCTTTATGCAGCTAGGTAAACCGAATCTATTTTTTGGTGTTACCGCCGGCAATATGGATTCAATGATCAACCGTTATACCGCCGAACGTCGTATGCGCCATGACGATGCATACACACCTAATGATGAAGGTGGCAAACGCCCTGATCGCGCCGTAACCGCTTACACTCAAAAATGTAAAGAAGCCTATAAAGGCGTGCCGATTATTATTGGCGGTATTGAAGCCAGCTTGCGCCGAATTGCCCATTACGATTACTGGTCAGACAAAGTACGTCAATCAGTATTATTCGACTCAAAAGCTGACTTACTAGTTTACGGCAACGCCGAACGACCGCTAATAGAAATAGCCCATAGAATTGCCAACGGTGAAGAAGCTAAAAACATTACCGATGTTCGTGGTAGTGCATTTTTAACTAACCAAGTATTACCAAATTGGAAAGGCATTGATTCTCGTAGCATTGATAAGCCGGGGAAAATTGACCCTATCATCAGCCCTTACCAAGAAATTTCAACTAAAACCTGTTCAGACGAAGGTAAAGACGTTACTGGTGAAATAGCCAAAGATATCACTAAAACCGCCCAACCTATTCAGCTTGGCGAATACCGAGCAAAGAAATTGCAAAATGACAGCTGGGCAGACAAAAAGAAACCTTGGGAAACTACTTATATTAACTTGCCAACGTTCGAGCAAGTTCGAGATAACAAGGTACTTTATGCCCATGCTTCTCGTATTTTTCATCAAGAAGTAAACCCGACTTCTGCTAAGCCATTAGTACAAAAGCATGGTAGTAGAATGATTTGGTTAAATCCACCAGCTAAGCCTTTATCTGAAGCAGAAATGGATAGTGTCTTTGGTTTACCATACCAACGTGTACCGCACCCTTCATATGGCAAAGCTAAAATACCTGCCTACGACATGATTAAAACATCAATCAATATCATGCGTGGCTGTTTCGGTGGTTGTACCTTCTGTTCAATTACTGAGCATGAAGGTCGAATTATTCAAAGTCGCTCTGAAGATTCAATCATTGCAGAAATTGAAGACATTAAATTAAAAGTCCCCGGCTTTACTGGTGTCATTTCTGATCTTGGTGGCCCAACCGCCAACATGTATCAATTGAATTGTAAAAGTGAAAAAGCCGAAGCAACATGTCGTAAGCCATCATGTGTTTGGCCAACTATTTGTGGTCATTTAGACACCGATCACACGCCAACTATTAATTTATACCGCCGAGCGCGAAAAATTAAAGGTATTAAGAAAATTCTAATTGCGTCAGGCGTACGTTATGACTTAGCAATTCAAGACCCTGAATACGTTAAAGAATTAGCAACCCATCATGTCGGTGGTTATTTAAAAATAGCACCAGAGCATACCGAAGAAGGGCCATTAAATAATATGATGAAGCCAGGTATGGGTAGCTATGACAAGTTTAAAGAAATGTTTGACCATTACTCAAAACTTGCCGGTAAAAAACAGTACTTAATCCCCTACTTCATTTCTGCTCATCCAGGCACTACTGATCTCGATATGATCAACTTGGCGTTATGGTTAAAGCGTAATGACTTTAAGCTCGATCAAGTGCAAAACTTTTACCCGTCGCCTTTAGCCAATGCGACAACGCTTTATCATACTGAAATAAACTCACTAAAAAATGTTAAAAAGAATAGTGACACCGTTGCCGTACCTAAAGGCACGATTCAACGTCGATTACACAAAGCCATTTTGCGTTACCACGATCCAGCGAACTGGCCAATGTTACGCCAAGCTTTCACTAAAATGGGCTTAGCAAGAAAACTAATTGGTTCAAAACCAGAGTGTTTAGTACCAAATGAAACCCGTGGAGAGTTAAACCAACAGCATTACAAAAATAATGGGAAAGGTAAGAATAACTCGCAAGGTAATAAGACTTCACCAGGGCAAGAGAAACGTTTTGGCAAAAAGCCAGTAACCGCTAAAAAAGCTAAGCCGGGCGAGAAAGCGAAACAAGGCTTAACGCGTTTTTCTGACAACCAATTTAATGATAGAAAACCGAAAAGCCCAATAAAGAAAAAGCGTGGTAATAATCAGCGTTAAGCATACATTGATAAAACTTAGAAAAGCCTAGTGTCCTCACTAGGCTTTTGCAATTAGGCAAAAGAAATGCGAACATAATACTTTGATTAAATTAGTTTATTTATATGGATAATGTCAATATTTCTCTTACCTTCATAGCCTTACTTACTGCTGTTATGACCCTAATTGCCGCTATTATCCCAATTGTTTTTTATATAATTAGACGAAAGTATACACTTAAGTTATCAAGCTATATTGAGAGAGGTAATTTAAAGTTAATAATATATAACTCTAAAGAAATTGACATAAGCATTACACATATTAGGTTAGTCGATAAACAACTATTCTCTTCTCCCATACATGATGAGGGGGCATTTTTTACATTGTTTGATCTTAAAGAGGCTGAATTTGGAAGCACTCAGAACGATACTTTAGATATTACAATAAAATCAAAAGCCCCAAATAAAGAGTTTTTATTTCCTTTGGATAATATTTCGAATTTATATGATTATTTCATTCCATATAAATATTTATATAATAATGAAAGAAATCATTCGAAGATTTTAAATAAGCCAACAAAAATGACCAAGTGTTGTTTAGGTGTTTTCTTAAAAGGAGGTAAAGTCATTACGCTTTCACTCCCTAAAGAGTTTTATTCTTATTACAAAGAATTGGTTGCAAGTGAATACGATAGTGATATTAGAATTCTAAACAATAAAAGTAATATTAAGCTATGCTTCAAATCTCTTGATAGTTACATAAATTATAAAAACTGTTTACTCGACTGCTATCAGACATCCAAGAAAAACTCACTGCTATTGTTTAAGTAAAAAATATAGGCTTAAATAAACTTCGCAACACAATACCCCAAATAGGCGTTGAATTATAATTTAACTGAGAGTAGTACTGATGTATAATCGCGCGCATTATTTTTTATTATTAATGTTGCGAGTTTTATTCCATTTCAACTCGTTAACCACTCGCTACGGAACAGATATGTTAGCTGCAAACAATATTACCCAACAGTTCGGTGCTAAGCCGTTATTTGAAAACATTTCACAAAAATTTGGTGGCGGTAACCGCTACGGTTTAATTGGTGCCAACGGTTGTGGTAAATCGACCTTTATGAAAATTTTGGGTGGTGATTTAGAGCAAACATCTGGCAACGTCAACTTAGACCCTAACGAGCGTATTGGTAAACTTCGTCAAGACCAATTCGGTTTTGAAGCATCAACGGTTATTGATACCGTGATCATGGGTCATACTGCATTATGGGCAATTAAAGAAGAACGTGATCGCATCTACGCTTTACCTGAAATGAGTGAAGAAGACGGTATGCGTGCTGGTGATTTAGAATCAGAATTCGCAGAAATGGACGGTTACAGTGCAGAAAGTCGCGCTGGCGAACTATTAATGGGCGTAGGTATTCCGGTTGACCAACATTACGGTTTAATGAGCGAAGTCGCTCCAGGTTGGAAACTACGTGTGTTATTGGCACAAGCGCTTTTTTCAAACCCTGATGTTTTATTATTAGATGAGCCTACCAACAACTTGGACATTCACACTATTCAATGGTTAGAAGAAACCTTGAACGAACGTGACTCAACCATGATCATCATCTCGCATGACCGTCACTTTTTAAACAGTGTTTGTACTCATATGGCTGATTTGGATTACGGTGAATTACGTGTATTCCCAGGCAACTACGACGAATACATGCTGGCTTCTACACAAGCTCGCGCTCAGTTAATGGCTGATAACGCAAAGAAGAAAGCACAAATTGGTGAATTACAAGCCTTTGTCGCTCGTTTCTCTGCCAACGCTTCAAAAGCAAAGCAAGCAACTTCTCGTGCTAAGCAAATTGATAAAATTCAATTAGCTGACGTTAAAGCATCAAGCCGTGTTAACCCGTTTATTCGTTTCGAGCAAGAAAAGAAATTATTCCGTAACGCCCTTGTGTTAGAAAACATGAGCAAAAGCTTTGATGATAACAAGGTACTAAACGACCTTAATATGATGATTGAAGTGGGCGAACATGTTGCTATTATCGGCGAAAACGGTATTGGCAAAACGACCTTCTTACGCACTATTATGGGCGAATGTGATTACCAACCTACAACTGGTTTATATACTTGGTCTGAAAACGTCAACATTGGTTACTACGCACAAGATCACGCGCATGAGTTTGAAAATGACATGACCTTATTTGAGTGGATGAGCCAGTGGCGTCAACCTACTGATGACGAGCAAGCAGTTCGTGGTTACTTAGGACGTTTATTGTTTTCTGCTGACGATATTAACAAGTCTATCAAAGTGCTTTCTGGTGGTGAACAAGGTCGTATGTTGTTCGGTAAAATCATGATGCAAAAACCTAATATTTTAGTTATGGATGAACCAACAAACCACATGGATATGGAGTCTATCGAATCATTAAACATGGCAATGGAGCAATTTGAAGGCACTATTTTGTTCGTCAGCCATGATCGTGAGTTTGTATCAAGCTTAGCAACGCGTATTATCGAATTAAAAGCAGGTGGCTACACTGACTTTGCTGGTGGTTACGACGAATACTTAGCATCACAAGAATAAGCTTCGCTAACTTATCTCATTAAAATGGCATTATCACTTTTGCTAATGCCATTTTAGATTCAAACCTGTTCTTCCCTGTTCTTAACTCTTTAAGGAAATAACGTGCTTAGTTATCGTCACGCCTTTCACGCCGGCAATTTTGCCGATGTTTTAAAACATTCTGTACTAACGCTAGTGCTTGAATACATGACCCGCAAAGAAAAGGGTTTTTATTACATCGACAGTCATTCTGGCGCTGGCATGTATCAACTTGAAGACGAATACGCGCAAAAAACCGGTGAATACAAAGACGGTATTGCTAAATTAATCGATAACGAAGATTTACCCGAAGCATTACAGCCGTATATCGATTTAGTAAAAGATATTAATCAAGCAGAGCAAAGTGATGAACTTGCGCTTTATCCTGGCTCGCCGGGCATTGCTCGACAATTCACCCGCCGTCAAGACAGTGCGCATTTATTTGAGTTGCACCCTGCTGACATTGAACACCTACAAGCGTATAGCCAACGTTGGAATAAATCTCATGTTAAACAATCAGACGGTTACCAGGGTGTTTTAGGCTTAGTACCACCACCAAGTCGACGTGGCGTGGTGTTAATTGACCCACCATACGAGCTTAAAGAAGACTACTTAAAAGCGGTTCGCACTATTGTTAACGCTTATAAAAAGTTCGCTACTGGCACTTATATTTTATGGTATCCAGTGGTAAAACGTGAACTGGTAGAACAAATGCAAGATGCCTTTACTAAAAGTGACGTGCGTAATTTATTGCAAGTAGAGTTCTGCCAAAAAGCCGATACCCAAGAGTATGGCATGACAGGTACAGGACTGTTTATCGTTAACCCACCTTGGCAGTTAACAAAGCAATTGGAAGAAATTTTACCTTACTTAAAAAGCAAGTTAGGTACACAAGAAACAAGCTTTACGTTAAAACAACTCATTGCAGAATAAATTTACCTATGGTAATTATTCTCGATAACCTTGAAATTTAGCTAAGTCATCATGAGGTTGATACCAATCAACCTTGCTTTCCAAATAGATATGGGCATCAGGCATTACTGTTTCTAAATCATCAAAGCAAGCTAACGCTATTTCCACGGTTTTAGCTTGCTGATTAAAGCTAGAAATGAACAGTAAACTAGAGCCACAATGCTGACAAAATTTTCGTACGGTACCGTTGTCAGCCTGGTAAGCGCTTAATTCACTTTCACCATTTAGCCAAGTTAAGTGCTCAAGCTTTATTTCAACAAAAGTAGAAAACGCCGCGCCGTGAAACTTTCGGCACATAGTACAATGGCAATGCCCGACTAAGGGTTCAAACTGCGCAACACTAAAGCTGACTTTGCCACATAAGCAGCTGCCGGAATTTGCTACTTTTTTACTTTCACTAAGTTCACTCATAGTTATGCTCTAAATTAGTAATGCTAAACATTAACACCTCATCAAATTTATATAACAGTTTAAACTGCATCTTAATGCTATGTTCTAAGTTACCTTTATGAATTTTATCGGAAATTTTCAATAGAAACTACCAAGTACTTACATTAACACGTTGATTTTAAGCCGACATCAAATTATGATCATCGCAAAAATAAATCGGCTACTTTAAACTCGCTAACTTAACAAATAAAAAGGAATTAAATGAACAAGTTAACCACTGGGGTAATACTTTCCTCACTGCTTTTCTCAACATCATTTTCAGCAATCGCAGAGTCAGGTTTTATCTCAGAAATTTTGATTGGCCAATCAAAACATAAAGTAAATGCTACGCCAGTAAATTATCAAAGTGAAAAGAAATATGAATCTAATTTAGATGATAAGTCTTTAGCATTTAGAGTTGGTTACAAATACACTGATTATCTAACTTTCGAGTTAGCAAAGTACGATCATGGTAGTGTTACTAATAAAGTAGAACTTAGATCTCCAACGCAACTGCCTGGAACACCTAGCGGCGGAGCGTGCTGCTTTGGACCAGAGTATGACATCATTCATACTGCAATTTTGCCAATAGAAATTGACTCTTTAAGACTTGGCGTTAAAGGACAATGGCAATTACTTAGCAACGTATCAATCAACGCTAGAGTAGGTATCGCTCGATGGGAGTTTGGAACATTCTCCCCTAAGCATTTGACCGTTTTTAGTTCTCGAAGAAACGAAGATGTCAGCGGCAACGACTTTTACTATGGCGTAGGCGCTGAATATAGGTTTACAGAAAATTTTTATCTCGGTGTGGAGTATTCAATACTGTCGATTAAAGAAAGTTATAGCGATGAAAATGACGTTAGTGGCTCATATAATTACGATGTCAAAGACTTATCACTAGTACTTGGTTGGGCGTTTTAATCACCCCTCTGTTACTGCAGTGCTTTAAATATATTTATCATTTCAGATTAACCCCGAGGTTATTGTAAAAACCTTGGGGTTTGTCGTTACTTTCCTACAATATTATAGTTTTGCCTGAGTACTGTTAACCATATCTTGTAATGCATCAATGGTGTTTTCTTCTAGTTTTAGCCGCTTCGCTACATTAAGCGCTAGCTTGAAATTCTCATAAGCTTTTTTAAACATAGCTGATTTGGTGTAACCCTGAGCTAAGCTCATATGCGCGTAAGGTAAATCTGGATAATCAACCGTAAATTGAATAAGTGTATTAAGTGCTGCTTCATTACGTTCATTTATCTGTTGTTGCTCGGCAAACGCGACATAAGTATTAATAGGAATTGGGATATTAAAACCAGATTGTTTCGACAATTCAGAATAATAGTTCTTGATGACAGAAATTTTTGCATATTTGGCTAATTGAGGAGTAATACGAAAATTCAAATGATCATAAAGATATTCAAGCCCTTCACTTACTGCTGGTAATATACCACTCATATGGCTGCGTTCAGGGTAATGTTTAAATTGCCAAGCTAGATTTGAAGGTTTATTTTTTTCCATATTGGACAGTAATGCTAATGTACCGGTATAAAATCGTCCCCCCTCACCCGCCACACTGATAAACAGCCTTTCACTAGCGCGAGTTTCATCAGTTAATTTCAACGAATTTTCAGCAACTTCATCAGAGCTCCACCAACCATTTGCACTGATGGCTAAGTAATTATTAAACAGCTCTGGATATTCATACATCGCCGACAGCGCCAATGTTCCACCATTTGAATGACCTATAAGTGTTCGATGCGGGTATGTAGCATAGTTTTTCTCAATAAACGGAAATAGTTCTTGTTTGAGAAATTTCATAAACTTTTCTTGCCCTGAATCAGGCCATTTAGATAAGGCAAATGCTTGAAATTTAGTTTTAGGTTCACCATTCACTTTGGGTAGGTAGTCACGAGGCCTGTTTGTTGTTTCTATGCCAACAACCATAGTTTGTGGTATTTGCTTGTAATCCACTAAAGACTGCACGATACCTGTAACCGTATGAAAGTGGTGTTGGCTATCAAGTAAATATATAACATAAAGGGATTCATCTTTTTTTATTCCTGCGGGTATGTATATAGAAATAGGCCTGTCCTCACCAATAATTTCCGAGTGTACTATTAGTTTTTTACCAATAATTTCATCAGAAGAATATGCACTGAGTTCAGCAGTAAAAATAAAAAGTATCAATATAATAAAACGCATGAAAATCCCTTGTGTAAAGCAAATTACGATTAAAAACCCATCTATACCCAAGCCACTTGAAGCCTCAGTACAAAGATAAGTATGACTCTATTATCAAGTGCCACACTAAATTAGTTGAATTGGTTACTTACATAAATTAGTTTATGTATTTTAGTGTGTTACGATAATAAAAAATTTTAAAACTTACAATGAAACGTGCTGACTTCTCGCTGATTTTTCACTGACCTACGGTATAAAAATGAATAAAGCTCAATTTTTTATTGACGATTACTATGTCGATCTTTCTCGAAATCAAATAACGAAAGATAAGAAAATTAGTCGCTACCCTCCTAAGGTAATGGCCGTATTATCAATGCTAGTTGAGCACCAAGGCCAAGTAGTGAGCTTTGATGAGTTGATGGCAAGCGTATGGAGCGATCGAGTTGTCACGATCAACACATTGCAGCGGTGTATATTTCAGATAAGACAAGCTTTTAAAGATGATAGTAAATCACCGAGAATCATCAAAACTCATGCAAAACAAGGTTATAGTTTAGAAGCACATATTACCTTAGCGCCTTGTGATGTAATTACCTCAACAAATAAGTCAGTAAATGCAGAAGAATCTATAGAAAACAATGACCTAAGACGACGGGGAATTTTACTTATTGCACTATTGACTACACTCTTGATTGCCGCTTTCAGTACGACCTTTAACTTGCAAAATTCTCAAGAGATACACTTTTCAAAAGCAAATATAATAACAAGTAGTGATGATTGGGAGTCTAATGGTAGTTACTCAGCTGACGGACGTTTTATTCTATTTCAAAGACATATCAATAATTGCTACAGCAATTTATGGACAAAAGATCTTGTCAGTCAAAAAGAGTACCAATTGACTGACGTAGCGGGTATTTATGGTAAACCGAATTGGTCTCCTGATGGCAATCAAATTACCTTTGTTGAGCGCAAAGGCTGTCCACATGAAGATAATTCGCTCGACTATTGTTGGTCAGTAAAGTCTTTAACGGTAATTGATGGTATAACAACACCCCAAACTCCTGTTAACCGATTAGCATGTGGAAAAAATCCTATTTGGCAAGCTAAATGGTTACCACACGGGCAGATTGCTTTCATACACGCTAATAATGAAAAGTCATCATTACAGTTATATAACCCAAAAACAGACGTAATACACGATATATACCAAGCTGAAAATAGCTATATATATGAATATGACGTTGACCTTAAGAAGGAAAAACTTGCCATTTTGAGTATTTCAAAAACAAATACTCATCAGCTTGATATTGTTGACCTACAAGGGAATATTAAATCGAGCAAGCAGATAATACTGCCAGATGGAATATCGGCTTTAAACTATCTCTCGGTTCAATACCACCCATCAGGTGAGCACTTAATAACGTCTACATCAAATGGTCTTTATCAGTTATTTGAAAATGGTGAAATTCAGAAAATCAACATGGCTGAAAGACATGGATTATATAACCCTAGTTACAGTTCACTAAATCAACGAGTTGTAGCGACTGAAGTGATCGCCGACACAGATAATATAATGTTAAACCTCACTGATATTGATAGTAAAAAAGAGCCAATAAAATTAAGTAAATTTCATTTTTCAAGATCGAACCAGAGTGAGGATAATCCTAAATTCCAACCAAACGGGGAATTAATTTCCTTCACCTCTAAACGAACAGGTAAACGTCAATTATGGACTTATGACGGTGATCATCAATTTCAGATAAGCCGCTTGGACGGAGGAATACAAAGCAAAGACATTGCATGGTCTCCTTCAGGTAAGAGGATTGCTACTATAGCAAAAGATAGCTTATATATTTTTAGCTTAAACGGCCAGTTTGACATTGTTAGTACTAAGCTACCGATACATAACATAATGCAATGGTATAGTGTAAATGAATTATTAGTACTTGCCCGAGAAGATGGTGATGAACAACTATACCTTTTCAACCTTAAATCGGCACAGTTCACTAAGCTAAACGCTAAAAATGCTGTGTGGGCTAATATTACAGATAATCGTCAGCTAGTTTTTCTCGATACTAGCCAACGATTTTGGCTTCAAGGCACTCAAGGAGAAGAATTAAAAGAGTTAAAAGCCTTATATAATCAATTAGAGCAAAATCGTGTAGCAATGACAGCTCATAGCTTAATGGGTATAAACAAAAAAATGCAATTATGGACCTACTCATTAACATTTGATGCGTTTGAAATCATTGCACAACTGCCTAAAAGTGCCAGATATGTCAGCGACGTTAACAATGAAAAGTTATTAATGACACATATGAATGCATTAAAAAAAGATTTGATTGAGCTTTATTAACGTACCTATACCCAAATGTCCTGAAGCTGCGGGGTTCAGCAAGTCGATAAGGCTCCCACACTGATGTAGGATATTTGAGTAATGCAGGAGCAGTTGCCGAGAAAACCATTACATTCGTAGTGGCATTAACTCTGAAATTATATATTTAAGTGCCTTGGGTATGTAAAATTCGTGCTTCCTAAAATCTAAGCCGTTATTATCTGAATAAATGCTAAAACTAAAAATTATTATTAAAAAATGAGTCAGATAAATATCTGTATAAAAAATATATCCATATTATTTAAAGACAAATAAATATCCACCTTCTTAGGAGCCCTCTGATTTAAAATAGTATCTGCCATTAATATAGTAGTTGAAATGAGTATGGTTACAGCGCTTTCACCATCGTCATCATTTCAGGCTTAAACCCAAGGTTATTATAAAAGCCTTGGGCATTGTCATTATTAGCAAAAACCTCTAAGTGTAATAATCGATAGCCTTGTTGCTTCGTCCATTGTTCAGCAGCTTGCATTAATAATTTGCCAATACCTTTACCTTGGCCAGAGGGTGAAACCGCCAATAATGTTACCATGGCGCACATCTCTTCAGAAATTTCATCTTTGTGCGCTTTCACATGAATAAAGCTTAAAGAGGTTTCACTATATTCTGCTATCAATAATGTAAAAGGCACAGATGTATCATTTAAAACAGCATTGATGTATCCATCTTGCATGGTTTGTATTACCTCTTCACTATGCCACGCTAAATTTGCGACTTCCGCTAAACGTGGTGAAAGCTCATAGATAAACTGATAGTCTTTTTCTGAAGCCGTACGAATGTTAATTTTATTGTTCATATCTTCCCTATACTTTTACCCTAGCAATTCAAAACATATTCAAAACATATTCAAAAAGAAGTGGCATATTTCATCACGGTAAATTTCGAGCCCAACCTTCTTCGGGAACTACATTCACCAAACATTTTTTGCCACTTAATACCAAAAGGTGAACCCATGAGGAATAAGGAATGCTTGATAACGCATCAGGCTCCCCTTCACACCATTTTCGAAGTGTTTTTGTTTTATCTTTACTGGCCGTTCTAATACCTAACAACTTCGCAACATCTGTTTTCTTAAAACCAAGAAAAGCCATAGTATCAATAACTTCTACTACCTCAGCATTAGTCGGATCTCGATAGTTAGGATCATCAATATCACGATATGAGTCATGTCTTAACGTATTCATAAAATAAACAATACCCACATGGCGCTTCATTTTACGAAAGCTTTCCATTACTTCTTGTTCATCTATATCGTTACTGTGATCCACAGCAGTTCTCCTAACATTCAAAACTATTAATGAGTGTCATCAAATTAATTACACCTAATCACCATAGGTTAGCTGCTTTTTTTAAACAGACAGCTCCTATCAACGCTTGATGATGATTGGGCAATCGTATCAGCAAATTAAGCAATATTGTTTACTCTGTACAATTCATAACAATTTAAAGAGGGTTTTTAACTGTTTTCCCTCCAAATAAGAGGATAATACATTTTATCAAACACTGTAAGAGTAAGAATTATGAATAACGTAAAAACAATCATTCAAAAATTAGCGTTAAATACCGCATCAGGTGTTGTATTAAGTGCCGTACTTAGTTTAGGAATGGCGTCTACCGCGCACGCTGGCTTTGACGAAAAAGTTGCCGCTAGTTTTGCTGCAAAATATGAAGTTTGTTCAAAAAAATTGGCTGATAAAGGCATGCTAATTCGTGCGATCAAACTAAAAGCAAAAGCTGATGAAATTAGTCGTGATAAATTAGGCGGCGGTGGTTACATCAAAGCATTAGTAAAAGAAAAGAAAACAGCATGGTTAATTCCAATTAAAAAATGTAAAAAGTTTGCTGATAAGTTATAGCCTTAGCTTGAAATTTTTCTGTGAAATTAATGTTTAATAATTAAAGTGATTTAAGCGCTATGGCAACAATTAGAAGTTTGGCAAAAAAGTTATCTAGCTTAGTCTTAGATACAAACTTAACGACCATAGGAATGAATCTATTAAACTGGGTTATTGCCCCTATTATTATTTTCACGTTGCTTACTATGAGTTTTAGCACCTACCAAAAATATAAAAGACACTCCTATTGTGAAGAACGAGGAGTGTCACAATCACAATGTGACTACTTCATCGAATATGGAGATTAACACCTTCAATGTTATCGGGGCGCAATAGTTTGCGCTCACTTTAATAATAGTTACCAGCATAGTCCTCAACAAAAAATTTATCCCTATTCTCTTTTCTAATAAAATTTTTTTATAGTAATAGAACTCTTTTATCGCTGCAGCCTACCTTGCTTTTATAACCTAGATTTTTGTTATCCACATAACTGATCTTATTAACAAGGAAAGTCGATGAAAAACTTAGTTAATTTACCAACCATATTACTATTAACAACGACATTCATTTTGCTATTTCAAATTAGCATCTACAAAACACATCAAAGCAACAACCAACATTTGCAAGCGCAAGTTGATGATTTACAAATACAACTTACTACATCCAACTCAACAAATAAAAAACTACAGCTACGATTAACAAAAATTGAAAAAAAGTTAGCTCCTAAGTACTATCATTTAGCGCAGAACAATTAGTATTTTCGGAGCATTAATAACATCATGACAAAATTAGTCACGAATGCCTTGTTACTCATCAGTCTATTGATTAGCACTAACATCCATGCAAACACCTTTTCTTCATTAACCCCATTAAATTGGCTTATTGGAGAATGGCAAACGGATAAGTCAGCAAGTTTCGTAAATGAAATTTGGCAAAAAGTCAGTGATGATACATTTGAAGGCCAAGGAAAAACGAATAGCAGCAGCGAGTCACTAAGGTTAGTAAAAATGACTGATGAAGTGTTCTACCTAGCTAAAGTTTCGCATAATCCGTTGCCTATCGCTTTTAAACTTAACCATTGTAAAAATAAACAATTTGTTTTTGAAAATATGCAACATGACTTTCCAAACAAAATTGAGTACCGACAAATAAGCAGTAATGCCTTACAGGTGATAGTAAGTGGTAAAGCAGAAAAATCATTTACAATTCAATTATATCGTGCGCAAAATAAAGCCAACACTCATCAATAATAAGACCAAAGCACATGGCTATGAAAATAGAGTTAAATGAACAACATTTGGCTCCTGCATTATCATCCAAAAACATTTACCTTAGGCCGGCAACTAGAGCAGATTACCTTGTAATAAAAGTATATCGACAAGATCCCGAAAATTGCCGTTATATTCGCCCGCCTGAAAGTGATGAAGAAACAATGGAAATTGTTATGCAGCTTTCAAAACCGTGGAATTTAGCGTCAGGACATTGGAACGGCTTAGTTATTTGCTTACAAGAAGATGACACGCTTGTTGGTGAGGTAGTATTTCGTATAGAAGATTGGGAGCACCAACGTGCTGAAATTGGTTATCGCTTGAGTGAAAAAGCAGCCGGCCGAGGAATTTGTACAGAAGCGGCAAGTTTACTGATTGATTACATCATCAAAGAACTTGGTTTTTTCAAAATTGTTGCTAAATGCGATCCAAGAAACATTTCTTCGTATCGAGTCATGGAAAAACTAGGCTTTAAAAGAGAAGCTTTTTTTAAAGATCATTATCTTATGGGTGATGAATGGACAGATCAATATGACTACGGGTTATTAGCAAGTAATTGGCAGGAAGTTGGTAAGTAAAACCTAACAAATAAAAATAAAAACAAAGGAACACACTATGGACAAACTATTTTTAGGCATTAATAACCATGTTGTTTGTGTGAATAAAAAAGATGGTGCTGAGTTATGGAAAACGAAACTACGCAGCTCAACAATCACTAATGTTTACTATGAAGCCAACAGCGTATTCGCATATTCTGGTGGACATTTATATTGTTTGAACGCCCAAGATGGCGAAATTACTTGGGAAAACCAACTTAAAGGACTAGGCTACGGTACTTGCATTATCGCTAGTGAACATCAGAACTCTACCGTTATTACCAGCCAAATTTCTACTCAACAAGCAAGTGCAGCAGCAAGCAGTGTTGCCGTTGCCGGTGTTGCAGCATCAAGCTCTTAACGTGTAATGATGTTCAAGTGTGGCATTTAGAATGTTAAACCCAGCACAAAAAATTAATCATTTATGGTTAAAATAATTTTGCCAATATTTTCATTGTTCATCATCACTTGGTGAACATTTTCAACTTCTTGCCACGAGCTCTGTTGATAAATAACAGGGCTTATTATCCCTTGTTCAAATTGCTGATAAAAGTCCGCTTTAAAAGCATTTACTAATTTATTTTTATATTCATCAGTGCGGTTTCTAAGCGTTGTTGCCGTTATATTGATGCGCTTTAACAGCATTTTAGCGACATCAATACTTTCAGCATAACGTCCACCTAACATTGATAACATCACAATGTGCCCGTCTAATGCGCAAACACTTATATTTTTATTTACATACGCCCCGGCAACTACATCAACAATAACGTCATAATTCTGCTTTTTCTCTTTCGAGTAACTAACAAAGTCAGCCAACTGATAATTTATGACTTCATCAGCACCTAATGCCTTACAAGCCGATACTTTTTCGTCATTGCCAACCGTAACGGTAACGTGACAATGTAAGCTTTTTGCTAATTGAATAGCAGCACTACCGACACCGCTTGCACCTGCGTGAATTAATACCTTTGAATGTGGCTTTAAGTCAGCAATGAAAAATAAACACTGATAGGCCGTTAAATAGGCTTCAGCAATGGCTGCGCCTTCAACGTAAGAAAAATTATGAGGTAATTTGAAAAGGTGTGCTGTTTTTACTTTTACATACTCTGCATATGCACCGCCTGGGACAATGGCAAAAACCTTATCATCGATAGCAAAAGCACCATTTAACGTTGATTCACTACCAATGGCAACAATATCCCCGCAAGCTTCAATACCAACAATTTCAGATTCTCCCGCGGGCGCTGGATACTTACCTTGCTTTTGCAAAATATCTGCTCGATTAACACCAATAGCTCGAACTTTGATCAAGCATTCATCACTGGAAATTTCAGGCAATTCCGTTTCACAAAAATACAGCGTTTGCTGTTCATTAATGGCTAAATACTGCAACTTACTTCCTAATGGAATAACTAAATTATGTAATATTTTGCCTTATCTAGCGTTTAATACCAATAGATCAGCACTAATTGCAGATGAATATTAAGTACAGCTAAATTTCCTCTAACTAATAGCGAAAAAATGGTGCTCTTGCCAAGGTACTTTTTTCGCTTCAATATTGTCTACTTCAGCTTGCGGAGGGCCATGGGCTAGCCATTCCAGCATTTTGTCTATTTCGTGCTTTTCACCACACATCAATACTTCTACATCACCGTCAGTTAAGTTACGTGCGTAACCACTTAAACCATGATCAATGGCAACCTGTTGACTAGAAGCCCTGAAATAAACTCCTTGTACTTTACCGCTTACATGCGCCATATAACTTACATTCATAATTTTTCACCTTACCTTTTGCTACTGACTATTGTTATTTTTCGCTTAAAAATCCTCATTTATCGCAGTAAATGAGAAATAGTTAACCTAGAACATTGCACGCGACTAATGCATTGACTAAACTCGCGCAATTATTATTGTTAATTATAAGTATAGGCATATGTCAGCAAGAATTTATTTAAAAGTTGCTCGTGAAAAATCATTACTGCGAAAACACCCGTGGATATTTTCTCAAGCCATCAACAAAATCAAAGGCAACCCTATGCTTGGTGATACTGTTGATGTCTTTGACAATAAGGGAAACTGGCTAGCTAAAGGCGCATACTCTCCAGAATCTCAAATCAGAGTTCGCGTTTGGACTTTTGAAATTGATGAAGAAATAGATGCTGATTTTTTTCGTAATAAATTGTTAAAGGCACAAGCTCGTCGTGATTGGTTTATCGAAAACGGTGGTTTAACTGGCTATCGTCTTATCGCGGGTGAATCTGATGGTTTACCTGGCATCACTATTGATAAGTATGACAATTTTGTTGTTTGCCAACTCCTGAGTGCTGGTGCAGATTTTCACCGTTATACCTTAGTCGAATGTCTAAAAGAGCTTTATCCAGGTTGTCATATTTATGAACGTTCAGACGTTGATGTTCGTAAGAAAGAAGGCTTAGAGCCTGTTACAGGTTGGTTAACTGAGCCCCAAGATTCAACAGAATGCGTTATTGAAGAACATGGTATTAAAATTCACGTTAATGTTGCTGAAGGCCATAAAACCGGCTTTTATTTAGATCAACGAGAATCAAGAGTTGCGGCGGGTAAATATGCCAAAGGTAAAAGCGTATTAAACTGTTTTTCTTATACTGGTACTTTCTCATTACATTGTGCGGCCAATGGCGCAAAAGAAGTTATCAACGTTGATGTTTCAGAAAGTGCTTTAGATCTTGCCAAACAAAATGTCGAGCTTAATGGACTAACAGATAAAAACGTGTCATTTGTTAAAGCCGATGTTTTTAAATTATTACGCCAATACCGTGATGAAAAACGTACATTTGATATGATTATTCTTGATCCTCCTAAATTTGTTGAGTCTAAAGCTCAATTAACGGGGGCGTGCCGAGGCTACAAAGATATCAACATGTTAGCCATGCAATTGCTAAAACCTAACGGTACGTTGTTAACGTTTTCATGTTCTGGCTTAATGGAAGCAAGTTTATTCCAAAAAGTAGTGGCTGACGCGGCATTAGATGCAAAAAGAAAGGCTTATTTTGTCGATAGACTTCATCAAGCACCTGATCACCCCGTATCGTCAAACTACCCGGAAGGTTATTACCTTAAAGGATTAGTCTGCCAAGTAGAGTAACGAAAACGTATCCTAGCTAGCATCAAATATCGCTAGCTAGGTGTGTTAAAAAATAAAGACAACAAATATCAACAATAATCATAAAATTATTTAGACCTTATGAATTCACAAAACAACTCAAGAATACCAACATCAGCACTGAGTTGTTTGCTGCGCGCTTTTTTACTCTTTTCATGGCTATTAAGCTCGATATTCTCAATGGCTCACGCTCAAGAACACGCGGTTGTTGAAGAGCATGAATGTCAGCTATGTTTCATCAGTGAAAATTCATCTTCTGAAGCAAGTCACAATCGCTTAGCCATCGAATTTAATGACCAAACTAGCTTCAACATTAATGCTAACTCAATTTCCATTTTCTGTTTTACCTGCCTTTTTTTAAGTAATAGTGACCCACCGTTAAATTTTTAGGTTAAAAATTTAAGCTCACTTACATCGTATTTCTCCAATTAATTAAGTTTCATTGGGCTTAGTCGATGTCAAAAATTAATTATCTAGCTTCATTAAGTTTGTGCTCTGGTTTTGCTGATTAAAATAAATCAACACAAGTGCGCAAAACTTAATGAGGTTGGTATTACAGGTAATAAAAAATCATGATCAATACGATTATTCTCATCTTAGTCATTATCAGTTTTATAATGATCATTACTGAAGATTTAATTCATATAAACAAAGCTAAAACCACGCTATTTTTCGGCACATTGTGCTGGATATTGGCCTTCATATTCCCCATTAACAGCAATGACAGTATTCAAACTAATCATCAACTAAATGAAAATTTATTAGAAATAGCAACCTTATGGCTGTTTCTCATGTCAGCAATGACCTTTGTCGCCTACTTAAATAGTAAAGGTTTTATCTCCGCTTTAGTGCAACGCATTTTACCCAAAAGTATTTCAGAGCGGGGCTTAATGTTCGTTATCGCGATATTCGCGTTTGTATTCTCTTCTTTTGCCGACAATGTCACGGCAACATTGGTAGCAATTGCGGTGGTAATGAATTTGCAGCTCGAAGTAAAGAAGCGTTTAAAATACGCGACGCTGATTGTTTTCTCGGTAAATAGTGGCGGTGTCTCGTTAATCACCGGTGATGTAACAACACTGATGATTTTCCTTGAAAACAAAGTCACCATATCGAATTTACTGATACTAATACTGCCTTCTTTTTTAGGCGTTTTAACTCTGGCGAGTTTATTGTCATTCGGGCTTTCGGGCAACGTTCAATTATCGCAAACACGACTTAAAATTGAAAAGCCCGACATCATTATCGCCATTATTTTTATGCTGACTATTTCTGGCACTTTACTGCTCAACGTATTCTTTCAAATACCGCCAGTACTGAGTTTCCTCTTTGGTTTATCAGTGATGTTTCTAGTCGCTAACATGTTACCTAAGAAGAAAAATGAAGATGTTCTACATTACATTCGAGAAGTTGAATACGACGCTTTATTATTCTTCCTAGGGGTATTGTTGCTTGTTGGTATTTTAAAAGAAATAGGCGTGTTAAGTGGCTTTACCGAGCTATATGAGTTCTTACCGGCAATACAAGTAAACTATATCGTCGGTTTTATGTCTTCAGTGATTGATAACGTGCCATTAACAGCAGCATTGTTAAAAGCGGATGTAGAGATGAAAGTAACAGAATGGCTAATGTTAACTTATGCTACCGGCGTTGGCGGCTCAATTTTAGTCATAGGTTCAGCTGCCGGTATTATTGCCATGAGTAAAATTAAAGAATTGAGTTTTATCAGTTATCTGCGCAATATTGGCTATCTAACTATTGCCTATACCGTTGGTTACATTGGGGTATATTTTGCTGCGAATTGGGCGCTGGCATAATGAATTTAGGCTTAGTGCTAGTGCTTAGTGCTCGAATAAACAAATAGCTAAGCAAGTAGTTAAGCAAAGAATATCAAATCGAATATATTATTAGGCCCTGAAACAAAACATTGTTGCAGGGCCTCAATTTTTTCAAGTGACTTTAACTAGTCAATTTCAGTAATATTAACGCCGATTAAGTAGCAATCAGTACCTTCTTCCTTAACGCGAACCACTTTACCTTTAGCGTCTAATGGCTGAACGGCATTATTAGCAGACTCAACACTAATGCGCACTGCAGTATTAATTTCTAATGGATGTGGCATTTCAATCGCAATTCCCGTTGCACTTAAATCACGACAAGTCGCTGAAACTTTACTATTCGCTTCATCATCAATAATGGTCACGGTCACTTCACTGTTTAACATCATCCGATAAAAGTTACGCTTATCATCGTAATTAACCATTACTACTCCAATATATTTTTATAGCTTGTACTTTTATTTATACTCACCGTAACCATCACTGTCAAATCATAGTAGATAATTTAGCTGTATTCTTTGAGGTAGTTCAATATTCGTTTAGTCGAAATAGGGAACGGTGTTTTTAAGTTTTGAGCAAAAAGTGACACTCGCAACTCTTCAATCATCCAATAACCTTGTACTAGTTCTTTACGCAAAGGTTGACCTTTAGGCTGCAGTGCAACAACCGCATCTAGCGCTTTTTGTACTTTTTCAACTTCTAACATTTTAAGGCGATCTTGATTCGGGTCAATTTGTAATTTTTCTAATCGACGCTCCATTGCCGTTAAGTATCGAGCAATATCATCTAAACGCTGGTAACCAGCTTTGGTGATAAAACCTTTAAACACCATAGCTTCCAATTGACTTTTAATATCGCCGTGTGATTGCACAACATTTAGCGACATTTTACCTTTCATTTTCTTGCGTACGTCATGAGCCAAACTCAACACGCGTTCAACTTTTATCGCCGCACTTAATACACAGTCAGCAATTTCAGCGCGTACATGCTCTTTACAAGCTTCAAACTCTTGTTGCGCGCGCGGTAACTCGCCGTATTCATTTACTAAGAACTGGCAACCGGCAACAATGCAATCATCAAGTAAATCGTTAATTGAACCAAATGGATTGAAATACAAACCTAATTTCGACTTGTTAGGCAATTTCTGTTGTAGATATTTTACTGGCGACGGAATGCTCAATAAAATTAAGCGGCTGACACCATCTAACATCGCCTGCTCTGCTAAGCTTTCATGCTCAAATAATTCAATCGCGACTGATTTATTCTTATCAACCAACGCCGGAAATGCTTTTATGGTGATATTAGCAACTTTCTTTTCGTAACTTTTCGGTAAGTCTTTAAAGTCCCAGTTAGCAATATCACTACGTTCAATGCCTTTATCTGCAACCTTTTTAATTGACGCTTGCACACGACCTTGCAAACCATCTTTTAACTCGTCAAGGTTTCTACCTTGTTTTAGTAATTTGCCATTTTCATTTACAATTTTAAAATTCATTGATAAATGTGGTACTAGCTCAACACTTTGCCAAGCATCTTCAGGCATGCGAACGCCTGTCATTCTCAGTAATTGTTTTTCAAGCGCAGCAGTTAACGTGCTACCTGTATTTGATATCGCCGCACAACACGCTTGAGCATAATTTGGTGCGGGTACAAAATTGCGTCTTAATGACTTAGGTAAACCTCTAATCAATGCGGTGATCAGCTCAAGCCTTAAGGCAGGAATTAACCAATCAAAACCTGTGTTTTCTACTTGGTTTAATATGCCGACAGGTATCAAAACGCTAATACCATCGTCAACATCACCCGGACTAAAATGATAATTTAACGGCAAGGTTAAACTGCCCTGCTGCCACGTTTCAGGGTACTCGTTAGCAGAAAGCTTAACCGCAGTTTCTTTTAGTAAGAAAGCTTTGGTAAAGTTTAATAACTTGCCATCGCTCTGCTTTTGTTTTTTCCACCAGGCTAAAAAGCTGCGCTGACAAATAGCGCTTTCAGGTAATTTTTCGGTGTAAAAATCGACTAGCTGTTGCTCTTCAATTAAGAAATCTTTACGTCGCGCTTTTTGCTCTAGCGCTTCAATTTCATCAACCAGTTGACGATTGTCTTTTAAGAACGCTTCTTTAATAGTGCTATCACCATTGACCAAAGCTTCTCGAATAAAAATTTCACGACAGGTATCAGGTTCAATTTTGTTAAAATTGACCTTACGCTTACCAACAATAATTAACCCGTAAAGCGTCACTTGTTCGAACGCCAGTACAGCGCCCTGTTTCTTTTCCCAATGCGGCTCACTGTAGCTACGTTTAACTAAGTGCTCAGCTAATGGCTCAAGCCATAAAGGGTCAATTTTCGCCGCCATACGAGCAAACAAACGGCTGGTTTCAACCAGTTCAGCCGCCATTAGCCACTTAGGTGATTTTTTAGCTAACGCAGAGCCCGGGAAAATAAAGAATTTGCTGCCGCGTGCGCCTTTGTATTCTCGGTTCTCATCTTGTTGGCCTAAATGGCTCAATAACCCCGATAATATCGCTTGGTGAACAATGTCTAAATTGCCGTTAACTGGATTTTTTTCAGCTTCTTCAGATAAATCTAGCTCAATACGACTCATCGGGATTTTTAATTCCCGCAATGAATGCGTCAATTGACTGTAAATATCTTGCCATTCTCGAAGTCGTACGTAGGATAAAAATTCTTTCTGACACAAACGACGAAACTGATTATTGGTTAACTGCTTTTGCTGCTCTTCAACGTAGCTCCACAACTTCAATAAACTGACAAAATCCGATTGTTTATTTTTGAAACGGCCATGTTTTTCATCGGCAGCTTGCTGTTTTTCATGCGGACGTTCACGTGGGTCTTGAATACTTAAGGCACTAACAATAATGAATATTTGTTCAATACAGCCTAAGTCAGCCGCCGTTAAAATCATTTTCGCTAAACGCGGATCTATCGGGAATTTTGATAACGAACGACCAATCGGCGTTAACTTAACTTGGTTTGCGTTGGCGTCAATTGCCGCTAGCTCTTCAAGTAAGCGAACACCGTCATTTATATTGCGGTTATCTGGTGGCTGCACAAAAGGAAAGTCTGAAATTTCACCTAAATCTAACGACAACATTTGTAATATAACGGTCGCTAAATTGGTGCGTAGTATTTCTGGGTCGGTAAATTCTGGGCGGTTTAAGTAATCGTCTTCAGAATATAAGCGAATACAAACACCTGAAGATACACGGCCACAACGACCCGCACGTTGATTGGCACTGGCTTGTGAAATAGGCTCTATCGGCAAACGTTGTACTTTGGTGCGGTAACTATAACGCGATATTCTTGCAGTACCTGGGTCAATAACATATTTAATGCCCGGCACGGTTAAACTGGTTTCAGCAACGTTAGTCGCCAAAACAATATTACGGCCACTATGAGGCTTGAATATTAAATTTTGCTCAGCAACGGTTAAGCGCGAATACAAAGGTAAAACATTGGTATGACGTAGGTTTGCCTTTTCCAAAGCACGTGCGGTATCTCGAATTTCTCGTTCACCATTGAGAAACACCAAAATGTCGCCATCAGTTGTTGCACCGCTGCCATCCGAACTAAGCTCGTCTACCGCATTGAGAATGCCTGAAATAATATCAGCATCACCATTACTTTCATCGCTCATTTCATTCAGCGGGCGGTAACGCATTTCTACGGGGAAAGTTCGACCAGACACTTCAATAATCGGCGCTAGCTCACCGTTGGCACTAGCAAAATGTTTCGCAAACTTTTCAGGGTCAATGGTTGCAGAAGTAATAATGATTTTTAAGTCAGGACGCTTCGGCAATATTTGACGTAAGTAACCCAAAATAAAATCAATGTTTAAGCTACGTTCATGTGCCTCATCAATAATCAAGGTATCGTACTGACGCAAGAGCCTGTCTTTTTGCATTTCAGCAAGCAAAATACCATCAGTCATCAGCTTGATATAACTGTGTTCGCTCACTTGGTCGTTAAAACGCACCTTATAGCCAACAGCATTACCTAGTTTAGTATTAAGTTCATCGGCAATACGGTTTGCTACTGTTCTTGCTGCAATTCGACGTGGTTGTGTATGACCAATAATACCGTCAACACCACGACCAAGTTGTAAACATATTTTCGGAATTTGTGTAGTTTTACCTGAGCCAGTTTCACCGGCAATAATCACCACTTGATTTTCGGCGATGGCCTTAGCAATAACATCAACATTTTGAGAAACCGGCAGGCCTTCTGGGTAGCTCACCTTAGGTAAATTAGCGCGACGAACTTGCTTGTTCTCTATCGACTGTTCAATTGACACAGCAATTTGTTGTAGCGCTTTTTGCTGCTTGTCGGCATGAGTTATTTTTTTAACGCCCAATAAGCGTTTTCTTATCCGCGCTTTGTCCGACAGTTTAACTTGATGTAAACGGTCAAAAAGTGCTTTTACCGTGATATTTTCATTGGTTTTATTAGATTTTTTTTCAGTAGCAGCAGAATTAGCGGGGGTAACAGAAGACAAAACAGACTCAACACAAATAACAAAAAAACAGTTTAACAGGTAAACAATAGCAAATGAATACGTAACCCTTTCGGATGTAGTCTTTTGCTATTTTTTGTTGAACTAAAATATCAAGTTAAAGAATAAAGCGCTAACAGCTGTGGTTACTGATTAACGCAAAATCAACTAGCTTTTATAGCCTGAGCGTAAATGTAAATCGATAGCGCGCAGTACATCATTACGAGAAATAGTGCCGAGTAAATTTTCATCATCATCGACCACTGGATATACCTTAGGCTTATTTTTCAGCATTTGCTGACCAAGCTCAATAACGCTGTCATACGGTTTTACTGTTAATACATCTTTTCGCATTAAGTCAGCAACATCAGCAATATGCTCGTTGTAGTAAATGGTTTCGATCATTTTAGCTAACACGTCACTTTCTGATAAAAACCCCTTTAACTGATTATTTTTATCAATGACAGGACCACCGATTTGCTTGGTTTTTAAAAACCGTAAAGCTGCCTCTTCAACCACCATTTCAGGGGTGAAAGTTACAGGATAATGGTTCATATATTCTTTTACTTGTAATGATTCCATAGCGGATCCCTAAAAATTAAAATAAAATCTATACGCAAACTACTTGTAGATACATCTTCAAATAGTTTAGGTATACACTATTAACTGTAGACGCATTTGCAAATAAATCATCCATTTAGCTAATTATTTCTAAACTTTTTTATTCCTACTACTCGTTCATGGTGCAATTAATTCAATACCGCCAATAAGGCTGGTTGTGTACTGGTAGAAATTGACTTCTCAATACCTTTATAAGCATTAACAAAGTCTTTTCGTAAGTGCGACTTCAAGTGACCTTTAACATTTTTCATTGGTTCTTTTTTCAAAACACAAAATAGCGCTAAAGCATATAAGGTTTCAGGCTCAGTAAGCGCTGCTTGGCGATTCAAACTGGCGTTATTACACGAGCCACAGCCGCCTTTAAATTGGTAAGCTGTATTAGCAAATATAACGCCAAAGCCCATAAAACAGGCAACTAAGTCAATCGCTTGCGGTAAATACTCTTTTCCACCCGGCGGTAACACTTTATTAGAAACCACTAAAATACTGGCAAGCGCTTGGCTAATACCGGCAATTAAATCTTGCGGTTGGTTCACTTGATTGGGCGTAAAACCTAACATCAAGGCGTCGTTTCCTTCGCTTAGTGCTACATCTGCGTTATCACCACGAACCACTTCCCCTAAAGTTAAATCTTCAATAGCGGTCTGGCTTGCAGGCGTGCTTGATGTTATTTGTACTGGCCACTGCTGCATACCGGCGTATTTTTTAGTTTTGGTGAACATAGCTTGCGCCATTTCATCAATACTACTAACACTACCCGGATAAAAATCATTAGTCGGTAATACCAAACGCGCATCATTTTTTAGCACATTAATATCAAAGTTTTCCACGGCCCATGCAAAGGTGTCATGGATCCAGTTTTTAGTGTTTTCATCAATAATTGTTTTTGGGCTAAACAGGTTTGCCAACATAATTTCTACTACTTTTCATTTGATGAGATTTATATTTATTTTTCAGCCAAATACGGCGGAAATATAAAGTCATTCTGGTTAATTTCTGACGCTTACTTTAAGTTTTCAAAGTACAACGGTTAATTTTTTACATCTTGTGCCAATGCCCAATCCCACGCCTTGGTATTATATAAAGGCACAGTAGACAATGAATGATGATGGCTACCCGATGATTCCTTCGTTGAATAAGACAGGTAAATAAGGGTTTTATGTTCAGCATCGTAAATACGTCTGACTTTTAGGCTTTTAAACAAAATGCTTTTCGATTCTTTAAAAACCACTTCACCATTTTTTGACCGATCAATTTGCGCCAAAGCTTGTGCTGATATTTCACCGGTTTGTCGACAAGCTATGCTCATGTCTGACGGATCAGAAAAGTCTAAATCAGCTTCAACATGACTGATGTGACAAGTTACGCCTTTGACAATTGGGTCTTGCTTCGCGTTAATCACCACATCTTTGGTGGTAAACAAGCCTAAACTGACTTTACCAACATCATCTGAACAGCCCGTTAGCGCCATCGACATCAACATCGCCGCAGCAATTTTTAAATTACATGCTTTTACAAGCGTGTTTGATTTTTTTGCAGCAACGCCAATTTTCAAGTTTTTATTTTTATTAATCATCTTTAAATATTCCAACAAATTCTTCGCCTGTTGACGACTTACTCGCACGATACATGCCCGAGCTATTAAATGGCATAGCAATATTGCCCGCAGGATCAATGGCAATAATACCGCCTGAACCACCAGCGCTCACTAATACATCATTAATAACAACATCAGCCGCTTTTTCAAGACTAATACCCTGATATTGCATACGCGCACAAATGTCTGCGGCAACATGATAACGAATAAAATATTCACCATGACCGGTGGCAGAAACAGCACAACTGTCATTATTCGCGTACGTACCTGCACCAATAATCGGTGCATCACCGATACGTCCAAAACGTTTTGCGGTCATGCCGCCTGTGCTAGTGCCTGCGGTTAAGGTACCTGATTTATCAAGCGCTACCGCACCAACAGTGCCATATTTGTATTCATTGCCGAGTGTTTGATGAGCAGCTTGAAAGTCTTCTAATTCTTTTTCTTTTTCAGCCAACTTCTTTTTCGCTCGAAGTAACGACTGATATCGAGCATCAGTATCAAAATAACTATTTTCAACACGGGCTAACCCTTGCTGTTTAGCAAAATTATCAGCGCCCTCACCACTTAGCATGACATGAACTGATTTCTCCATCACCTTTTCAGCTAAAGCTATTGGGCTTTTAACGGTTTTAACACCCGATACTGCACCAGCATTTAAGGTTTTACCATTCATAATAGAGGCGTCAAGCTCATGCTTGCCTTCAAAAGTATAAACTGCGCCCTTTCCAGCATTAAATAACGGTGAATCTTCTAATATTTGAATAGCAGCAATCACTGCTGCTTGGCTAGATTCACCTTTAGCCAATAAAGCATAACCTGCATCTCGCGCTTGCTTTAATTTAGTTTCATAGGCTAAACGTTTTTCATCAGTCATTTTACTTTTATTTATTGTGCCTGCGCCGCCGTGAATTGCGATAGCAAAAGGCTTTTCTTGATGAGCTTGCGCAGCGTTACCTAAAAATAATTGTGCGCTAACTAAAGTTAAAACACTGGATAAAAGTAGCTTTTTATTCATTATATTTCGCCGTAGAAAATGATTGAAAATAAAGGTGTAGCGACAATGTGCGATAAATCCGCTTTATTTACAAGTATTCGCTTTAAGGCGAGCAGCTAGAAAGTAGACATCAATAACGACTTTCGCTAAGGTACTGGTCATACCAATAAATTAATCTTCAAGCTATGTACCAGCAAATGAACGCTATTTGCCAACTAGCATTGCAATACAAGGACGCCCATGACCGAGCAACGAGTCAATGTAGAAATCATCGATAACATCGCCCACGTTAAGCTTAATCGTGCAGACAAGCTCAATGCTTTAGATATGGCAATGTTCCTTGCTATTCGTAGTGCTATCAAAACATTACAAAAAAATCGTAATATTCGTGCGGTGATAGTGTCAGGTATTGGTGATGATTTTTGCTCAGGATTAGATGTAAAATCAATCATGAAATCATCAAGCAGTATGATAAAGCTTTTGTTTAAAGCCTTGCCTTGGCGCGCGAATTTAGCCCAAATAGTTTCCACGGGTTGGCGAGATATTCCCGCCCCTGTTATTTGCGCCATTCATGGTCGATGTTGGGGTGGTGGCTTACAAATAGCCCTAGGCGCTGATTTTAGGTTTGCCACAGCTGACAGTTCATTATCTATTCTAGAAGGAAAATGGGGGCTTATTCCTGATATGGGTGGCACTATTGCCCTGCGTGATTTAATGCCGATTGACCAAGCCAAAAAATTGGCCATGACAGCAGAAGAATTTACCGGCCAACAAGCACTAGCACTAAACCTAGTAACAGAAATAACAGAAACACCACTGGCTGATGCACAAGCGTTTGCCGAGTCATTACTGACAAAGTCACCTGACGCACTTGCGGCCAATAAAAAGCTTTACAACAAAAGCTGGCAAGGTAGCAAAGGCTGGGCTTTATTTCGTGAGTCTTACTACCAACTTAAAGTATTAATGGGTAAAAACATGCACCGGAAAGTGTACAATCAAACCCATGATGCTGAACAACAAAAACCATTCTTACCACGTAAAAAATGGTAAGTTTATAGTTTTTCAGAATGAATTAAGTTAACAGCTATAAATTGGGGTATTTAATTAAGACATGGAAATAAAACGTGATGATTTAGCGGGTGGTGAAGTCATCAACCTACTTGAAGAGCATTTAGCCGATATGTACGCAACATCGCCAGCAGAAAGCGTGCATGCACTTGATGTAGATGCCTTGAAAAGCCCAACCATAACCTTTTATAGCTGTTGGAAAAATGGTGAATTGCTAGGCTGTGCTGCTTTGCGAGAACTTGATGCAAACCATGTAGAGCTTAAATCAATGCGAACAGCCACCAATGCTAGAAACCTTGGTGTCGCTTCAACCCTGCTGCAACATCTTTTAACCGTCGCAATCGAGCGTTGTTATCAACAAATAAGCTTAGAAACTGGTTCGATGGATTTTTTCAAACCCGCAAGAGCACTTTATAAAAAGTTTGGTTTTGAATATTGCGGCCCGTTTGGTGACTACCAGCTAGATGCTAACAGTCGGTTTATGACACGTGGCGTTTAATTTATAAGAAAAAATTAAAACAAATACTTTAGTGCCGAAAATACCACTAAAGAGGACAATCTTTGGAAAACAGAATGATTATAGGCATTTTCGCTTATCATTAGTTTTCAAAGGAAATATATAAAAAGTATGACGTTGATGAGCGATTCACTTATTTTAAACTATTAACCTTGCTTTTTAGAAAGACATCTTGATAAAACCTGTTAAACGCATCCTTTTTACTTTCTTCAGGCCACCAGTAATTCATTGTAGGGATATGGTTTTCTTTTTGACGCTGCTGTAATAGCACCTTGTTTACGTTGTTTATTACAGACTTTCCCCATGCATTCTTAGTACAAGCGACACTACCCAATGTGTAATCACTCAAACCAGTAATAGTGAATGCTTTAAATTGAGTGTCGTTAGTATATTTTTGATAGTAATTAAGCTCAAATGGAAACGTAAAAGTAAAGTCAACGCGGTCTCGTGCTAACAACTTAAACAGTCTTGTATTGTCTGTGACACTTATTTTTGCATGTGAATAATTATTGTGTTGTTTGCTAATTGCTTTATCAATGAACTTGCCATAAGAGCGCCCTTTTATAGTAGCAAATGTTCTTTGGCTAGTGAAAATCTGCTCAAGGTCGATTGGTTCCTCTAAGGATAATGATTGAGCTAAATCAGCTTTCATGACAACACGTATCGATGGAGTGATAGTTACAGGTATTGAAAAGTAAGCGTGCTTTTTTCGTTGTTCAGTTACAAACAATAAGGGATGACAGATATTCTTATCTCGCTCCATGTCTTCAAATAAGGTGTCTAAAGCGCTGACAGTGTTAATATGCTGATATTGAGGAAGTTGATTGATTAATGTGTTACGAATACGATCAATGTACCCTTCCCCTTGACGAGGACCATGTAAGATTGAGGCTGGAGGTCTATGATCTGTTTGCCAGTATATAGTGCTCTCTTGTGCACTAATTGAATAATTTACAGCAAGAAGAATGAGTACTGATAAGTATTTAATAAAGCTTACTTTTCTGAGACTTTCAAGAGAGGCCATAAATATAGGATGTCACCTTAAACTAAGCATATTTACCATTTCTATAAATTGAAGCTTAGATGGATTTTATCCTAAAATAAAGCTGTTTATTTGCTCAGTTAAAAATATCTATTACAATTTTTCAACTCAACCTTATTGTTATGTTACATCATAACATATATTATCTTGCACAAATTTAATCGCAAGAGATGAAACCGTGTATAACAAAAAAATGAAAATAGGCAAAACAGCGATTGCCACTGTGATTTCGAGTTTACTATCACCTCAAATATTTGCTCAAGATGATGCATTGAGTGACATTGAAAAAATTGAAGTCATTAGTTACAAGCAAGCATATCGCGGTAATGTACCCGTTAAAGAGTTGCCACAAGCAGTGTCGGTTATATCTGCACAAGAGCTTGATGCTATGGGCATTTCAAACTTTCAAACGGCACTAAGTTTAGACAGCAGCTTGTCACGTCAAAACAACTTTGGCGGTCTTTGGGAAAGCTTTGCTATTCGCGGCTTTTCTGGTGATGAAAACCTACCTTCTGCATATTTAATTAACGGATTTAGCGCTGGGCGTGGCTTTAGTGGTTTAAGAGATACCTCTAATATCGAGTCTATTGAGGTATTAAAAGGCCCTGCTTCTGCTCTTTATGGCCGCGGCGAGCCTGGCGGCACCGTGAATATCATCACTAAAAAGCCTCAGTTTGAACAACAAGGTTACCTAAAGCTTTCTGCGGGTGAATATGCCCACCAACGTCTTGAAGGTGATTACACTAGCGGCATTACAGATGATGTTGCATTTCGAATTAATGGTTCATATGAAGATTCAGAAAGCTTTAGAGATACCATTGAAAGCAAAAAAACGGCAATAACGCCTTCTATTTTTGTAAAGCTAGGCGACGATACAAGCTTAACTTACGAGTTCGAATACGCTGATCAAGAGATTCCGTTTGACCGTGGTATTCCTGTGTTACCTGGCGTTAATGTTTCACCTGAAACGTTTTTAGGTGAGCCAAGTGATGGTCCTATGGAAGTTGAAGCTATGGGGCATCAACTTACATTGCAGCATCAAATAAATGCTGATTGGTTCTTGTCGTTGGGTGCTGGTTACCGAGATTCTTCTTTAGAAGGATATTCGTCGGAAATTGAATTATCACCGGGCAGACAGTTACTTTATACTGACGCTGAAACCGTTAGCCGACAACGACGTTATCGTGATTATGATGCAAAAGACGCTTCATTGAGATTTGAACTTAACGGCTCGTTTGACGCGCTAGGCACAAAGCACAACGTATTGATTGGTGCAGATGGCTACGACTATGAGTTGCATTCTATACAAGAAAGGTGGCGCACAGCTTGGGGTAGCGGCGATACAACTTTTTCCGTAAATGCTTACAACCCTGTATATGGCCAAACAGCACCTGAAACATCGCCAACACAAGACAACCTTGAAGAGCAAAATGCTTTTGGGATTTATTTACAAGATCAAATGGCCTTGAGTGAAAAAGTTAACCTGCTAATAGGTGTGCGTTTTGATAAGTTTGAGCAAGATATTACTAATAACTTTAGCGGCAATACTGTTAGTCAATCTAAGTCTGAAGTAAACCCAAGAATTGGCATTTCATATCAAGTTGATGAAGGAGTCACGCTATATTCAAATTATGCTGAAGGTTTTCGACCAAACTCTGGTGCAGACGCTAATAGTAACGCATTTGAAGCTGAAAAAAGTGAGTCAATTGAAGCAGGTGTGAAGTGGTCATTATTTAATGATGTATTAAGTGGCACAGTCGCATTATTTAAAACTGAAAAGTCTAATATATTAACCGCAGACCCCATCAACTCAGGTTTTTCTGTTGCATTGGGTAAAGCAGAAAGCTCAGGTGTTGAGTTAGATTCTCGCTTTAACGTAACTGAAAATACTGTATTAGATATTGGTTATACCTACATTGATGCTCATACAGTAAACGATATGACCAACCCTGATTGGGGAGTGAGTATTGCTGCTAACAGCCAACTTATTAATGTGCCAAAACACACTCTGAATATGTCACTTATTCATTATGCAGAAGTAGCAAATACACCACTACAATTGGGTGCTCACGTACTAAGTGTTAGTGACCGTTTAGGTGAAACTATTGACCCAGATTATGAATTGCCAAGCTACACCATTGTTAACCTGTTCGGCACATTAAATATTAATGACAACATAACACTGCAAGCTAATATCGAAAACCTATTTGATGAAGAGTACTTTGCTAATTCTTATTCTGCTTTGTGGACTATGCCTGGGCAGCCAAGAAGAATTAACGCAAGTGTTAGCTACAACTTTTAAACAACCTTAGTGAACAGCGCTTCGAAAGAAGCGCTAAAAACAAATGACAAATATAAAACCTAGCCGAATTGCTTCTATCGATATTCTTAGAGGCTTTGTGATTTTACTCATGCTTGTTGACCATGTTCGAGAGCGCTTCTTCTTACATAAACAAGTGCTCGACCCGATGGATATTAATAATACTGAGCCAGAGCTATTTTTCACGCGCTTAAGCGCCCATTTATGTGCACCCATTTTCGTTTTTCTTACTGGGATATCTGCATGGTTATATGCTAACCCGAGTAGTGGCATCAAGCGTTCAGCGCCAAGCTTTTTATTCAAACGTGGGCTGATTTTAATTCTACTCGAAGTTACCTTAATTAATTTTTCTTGGTTTGGCGCTTATAACACACTTTATTTGCAAGTAATTTGGGCAATTGGTTTAAGTATGATTGCACTTGCGGCTGCCGTGCATTTGCCACGCCAATGGATAATTGCTATTGGATTAGCCATTGTTGTCGGCCATAACTTACTGTCACCTATTCAGTTTAATTCAAGTGAATTGGGTTACAGTGTATGGACGATATTACATGATCGCGGTTTTCTAATAAGTGACGCATGGCTGAATGTAAAAGTATCGTACCCGGTTTTACCGTGGATTGGCGTTATTATGCTTGGTTATGCGGCTGGACCATTGTTTTCTTCAAAAGTAAGTTCTGTGAAGCGTAAGTCAATGTTAATCAAAACGGGTTTTAGTTTAATAGCGTTATTACTTATTTTACGAGGCTTTAACATTTATGGTGAAACACTTGAATGGACGCAACAAGCCACGGTATTAATGAGCATAATGGCGTTTTTGAACTATACCAAGTACCCACCTTCGTTAGACTTTCTATTGTTTGCCATCAGCATAGGCGCGTTAACTTTAGCATGGTTAGAAACCGCTAAAGCAAGCTGGCTAAATAAAGTAAACATATTGGGCTCTGCGCCGATGTTTTTCTATATTTTACATCTTTACGCTTTGCTTGTTTGTTACCTTCTTGCTTACCAAATTTGGGGGCCGAATACCTTTTATGGTAACCCTCAGCAAGGATACCTCGCTTTTAATCACGTTGGACATGTTTGGCTATTCTCAGCTGGGCTAATTTTGCTTTTATATTGGCCGAGCAAAAAGTTTAGTGAGTTTAAACGCGCTACCAATATGCAGTGGGTGAAGTATTTTTAGCAGATGAAATATTAAAATTAGTAGAGCGCAAATCTGTTGAGTTTTTGAAATATATTCTTGAACAGATCAACCTAAGGTATTACTCAAGGTGGTTACTTGCGCATTATAAATTAACCTTGAGCAGTTAGTTATATCAGGTTTGTTTGTTGAATGGAGTTAATACTTATTAACGCTACATTTATGAACACTTCTCGCATATACATTGTAATTCTAATTGTGAATTAACCAGCTTATAACCTGCGTTAGCGACTTCCTGTTCTAATTCATCAGCAATGCGTTTAGCGATGGCAATTTCTTTAACACTTTGGCATTTTCCACAAATAAGAAATTGTGGTATTTCATGAGTATGACTACAAGCAATATGTGAGCAAGCAACATACTTATTGGTTGAGCTGAGTTTATGTACTAATTGTTCAGTTTCTAGAAAATCGAGTATCCGGTAAACTGACATTGCTGCCATAGAAGAACCAGTGCTTTTATTATACTTATCAGTTACTTCATAAGCTGACAAAGGAACATTGGAAAGTAACATTAACTCTAAAATTCCTTTACGCTTACTTGTTAAGCGCCCACCGGAATGATTACAAATGTCTTGTGCTTTACCCAATATTTTATTTAATTGTTGTTCTTTCATCGCACTATCTCCAATACCCTGTTCTGCTTATCAAACTGTTTAAGACTTTACTTACTATTTTATAGCCCCTGAAGGTTTAACCTTGCGCTAGTAGTTTGATAATCATCTAATTCATCTTGCTGATATATCATATCATTGCTGTTTGTACAGTTCTTCTTTTTTAAACTTAAGTTCGGTATTGTTAGATGTTAATTAGATAGATATTCGATAAAAACTTCGCGATTAATGATACAAGGCAAGAAAGGTTGGGGATTAGCTATGCTGGTATTTTTAGATCGTTACACTTCAATCAGTAAATCTTATTTATTGGCCGAAAACTCTGCCACTATTCATTTTACTGAGTGTCTATATTTCGATTAAGTTTGCTTTCTTGATTACCCACCATTAGTTAAGCACAGTATTTATACTGTGCTTAAAACGTCTAATAACTTAGGTACGCCTACACTCGACAAGCATAAAATTATTGAAGTTACCCGAGCTTTCCTGCGTAAATGTCATGAAATATTCTTAATAAGGAGTAAATGTCGATTGATCAAGTGGCCAATAATAAAGCTGACACCTGACGTCATTACCCAATAAAACTCATCATTTTCTGGTACTTTCGTCGCCATAATCATTAGCCCAACCCCTGCAAGTGCCAGCAAGCTTGGTATTACAGATTTATGAACTCGCCAGCCACTAGGGAATACCCATACAGCGATAGATATCATTAAAATATTTAACCAAAAGTGTGTGGATTCACTAAAAAGGTAGATAAGCCCTGTTGATGAAATACCTACAGCAGCAAAAATGGGTAAGGCTAAGCAATGAACCATGCAAAGCCCAGAGCAGGCAATTCCTAGAAGATCTTTTTTATTTTTCATTTTTATTCATTTACGCCCAATTAAAAATGATATGTTACATCGTAACATTAATAGTATCAAGCAATGTCAGTGAACATAGCGTCGAAAATTCTGCATTCAGCTAAATTCTTAATGGTGGCACACTGAAAGTCGCTGTAATTAGCTAACAGTTAGTTATCATGTGGGAATAAAGTGTAGGTCTGAAAGAGTAAAGTGTGACTTAATTAAGGACAGTAAATTACAACTGTTGGTTGTTTTTAACTTGTGTTTTCTTACCGGTGAATTCATCAAATAATTTTTGATGTGTTGACTTTGAAAAGGTATCAGTGCGCTGATCATATTGTGCAATCCAATCTATTAACATAGTTAAATTAGCATCTTGCGCAGCTTTGCTTTCATACTTATGAGACTCCCACGGGCGATTTCTTGCGTTCTCAATACAAAGTGTAATTGGCAGATTCATAAAAACAACTTCGCTACATTCGACTAGCGTATGCGCTAACAAATCACTGTAGCAACCTTCTATCACCCAGTTTTGATGCTGACTAATAAAGGCATCAATTTCGGTAACAGATACAGCAATGCTTTGACGCTGTGGTGATGTCGGGGCTGACTTCGATGCTGACGGCGGAAGCCAAGCCAAAGTGTCTAAGTCTAGATGAGCTAGTTGCTGTGTTGAAGCAAATTTTTTGGCTAGGCTAGATTTACCTGATGCCGAGTTGCCAAATATGACGATTTTCTTTACTTGATTGTTATCAATTTTCATAAAACCGCCCTACTTGTATTTTCACTACCATAGAAGTTTTTAGCGTTACTACGGTGGCTTTTAGCTTTCTACTGAAGTAGCTTCAGAACTGGCTTCTGCTGTGCTCGATTCGGCTTCGTTCGACCTAGTTTCATTCGACTCTGTTGCGTTTTCTTGAGCTTCTTTCGCTGCAATAGCAGCGCGTTCAGCCTTAGAGACATATTTAGGCTTATTAGACTTCTGCTGTTTAGCATTCATCTTTTTAACCTTGGCTTTTAAGACTTGATTGATTTTCTTTTTACGATTCATAGAACAGGTTTGCTTCTTTTGTTTGCATGTATTTAACTTAATTTGTGTTTAGCTTACTTGTATTTAGCTATTACAAATTGGGAAATTGAATCGGCTTATTACGCCGATTCAATTGGTATAATAACCAATACTGACCTATCGAAATTATTTAGCTTATTTAAGTAAAGGATGATCAGCAGGTAATTGTTTTGCAATCCATAAAGCTAATTTGTGCTTCATGCTTGCTAAGTCTTCACCGTCTTTTGGTAAAGGCTGAATAAGTTTATCATTTACCAGTAAACGATATAAGGCTTCTATTTTCTCTTTCGCTGCATTGGTAGCTGAAAAGCCTTTATAACCGCGATTTTTTGCATAATTTTCACCAATAACAATGGCTTTTTTCAATAATTCACTTTCGTTTTTTAACTTCTTCATTCGCGGTATCTTTTCCTTTATTATTTTAGATATTAGCTTTGAGAATTAACTTCATCATTACGCTTTAAAGCACAAGTTCAAGGCTAATCAAGATGAATTATAGCTGAGCTTGATAGCTAACAAATTACACTCAAGTTATACCAGTGATACTAACGTTAAGCACCTGGCATGTCTAAATAAAACGCATTAAGTTTATTGCCGTCTAAGTCTCTGAAGTAGCCCGCATAAAAACCTGTCATTTCACCACGCGGTCCTGCTGAACCTTCACAGGTAGCGCCAAGCTCAAGTGCTTTTTGGTAAAAGGCATCAACTTCATCAGTAGAATTCATTTGGATAGCAACCATAACGCCATTCCCTACGGTAGCTGGTTGGCCATCGGCAGGTTTGGTAACAGAGATACCAGCTTGATCTGGCCCTTTTGACCACGCAACAAATTGCTCAGTTTCAAAAAAACGACCTGCACCTATTGTGGCAAATAATTCATCATAAAATGCTACAGCTCTGTCTAAATCATTGGTACCTAAAGTAACGTAACCTATCATTGCATATTCCTTATTTTTTGCATTTAGTAATGTAAAGCATACTAACACCGACAAATTAATGAAGCATTTTTGCTAATAAATCATCTCACTAATAAAGTTAGTAGGCAGCCAACATTGCTTGTTGATATTGTTCAGTTGAAATAGTTAATTGTTTGCTTTGAATTTGCGCATCTAATTCAGCTATATCTTTATTGAGCTTAGACATTGTTAAGGTATTGTCATCTAAAACGTAGATTTGTTTTAAACTCGCATAGTAAAAATTCAAAATAATTAATGCATCAACATCATCATTTTTAGCAGCCGCTTTGATTTTTTTCAATTTACGGTAGATATAATTTTGTTGTTGCTTTACTTGCCAAACATAATAAACCTCAGTAAAAAACTCGCTAGTTTTTAAGCGATGTAAAGCAAATACACACGTTAACAATGCCATTAATACGCCGAAAAAGTTAAGTTTAAAGTTATTTTCTGGTGCTGCTGCAGGCGATAACTCAACAGCAGCTTCGCTTACAGGTGCTACTGGTACGGGCATATTAACGCTGTCAGCAAACAAAGCGATTAATCCTTGCCCATAAGCTAGCGATAAAACTAATAAACTGGCGATAAAACTTACAATAACGATATTAAGGCGTTTACGGTAAATGGCTTTTTCAATGTCTTTTAAAATCATGATTATGCTAAATTCTCTTAATTACTGCTAAAAAATTACTTATTATTTACGACGATAATGTTTCTGTGCTTAGTCTAAGGCGAGCCCTGAATAGCGTATCACCTGCTGGCTAACACCACTTTGCCAAATACCTTCAGCGCTTGCGATACTTAGCTTTGACTTGGCTCGGGTGATGCCAGTATATAATAATTCACGAGACAATAGTTTATTGTCTTTTTGCTCAGGGAGTACCATGGCAACGTGATTAAACTCGCTGCCTTGGGTTTTATGTATCGTCATCGCATAGACGGTTTCAAATTTAGGTAAACGCGATGGCATGATCCAATCATACTCTCCTGAAGCATTTTCAAATACCGCCATTAAATGGCCTTGGCTATTACGCCATAACAAGCCGATATCACCATTGTAAACGCCCAAGCGATAATCATTTTCGCTGATCATAATCGGTTGTGTCGGATACAAGTCACTACTTGCTGCAAAGTTTTTGTAAGGAATAACTTTTTTATTTCGTAGTATTTCTATCACCAAAGCATTCAAGCTTTCAACACCTTGTGGGCCTTTGCGCGTTGACGATAAAATTCTAAACTTCGCCAATAGTGCAAAAGCATCAGCAATATTTTTACATTCGCTCAGTGGTTGATAGTACTGGCTAACTAACGGTGCTAACCAAGCTTCTACAGAGCCACTTAGTAAGGTTAATTGCTTCTGTTCGCTGTCTATCGCGTTACTTGTGACTTCACTACTTTCTTTTAGTAATTGCCAACTTTCTCGGTATTGCCCGTTGATAACATAATTAGCAATTCGACCTATACCGCCTTTACCGTCGAACCGTCGGCTTTTCATTAAAAAGGTTACGCAATCAGCCACACTGTAATGCTTTAGGCATTTTTCTGAATTTTTCTCAGCACTTTTCTCTGCAAATTCAGCTTGTTTAGCTAGGCTTTCAAAGCCAGTAACCTGCGTTAAGTATTGATGATTAATATCACTAGAACCAGGATGAGGACGTGGCGCAAAGTCAGCTAAAACACTACCAACAGCAACCGATGGTAATTGGTCGGCATCCCCTAATAAGATAACTTTGGTATGGGCAGGTAAAGCACGAAAAATCCGCGTCATCATAGGTAAATCAACCATAGAGACTTCATCAATTAGCAAAATATCTACAGGCAGTAAATTGTCTTGATGATGACTGAAATTTACTTGCTCAGGAATAACGCCAAGTAATCGATGCAGGGTTTGTGCGCTTTCAGGGATAAGGTCTAAAACATCATCATCAATATCACCACGAAAACCTTGTACAGCATTAATAATAGATTCGGACAAACGTTGTGCCGCCTTACCTGTTGGCGCGACTAATGAAATTCTTGGCGTTGGTTCATCGCTTTTAGTATTTAACGACAACATCAGCAAGGCCGCTAATAATTTAGTGACGGTATAGGTTTTACCCGTACCTGGCCCGCCAGCAATAATGGCAAAATCTTTATTAATGGCATTAGCGACTGCAAGTGCTTGCCAGTCAATGTCTTCAGTTATGCTTGCATCTGGGTCACTGTTAACGGAATCAGGAAACAGCTTAGCGATAATATTTTTGATCAGGCTTGCTTGTTCTTGTGCCTGAGGCTCAGACATTGGTTTGATAATTCGACGTGCAGCAACCGCTTGTTTTAGCTCTTGTTCAAACTGGTAATAACGTCGTAAATACAAACGGCCATTGTAAAATACGATTGGCTGTTGTGCACCTTCACCCAAAGATAATTGTTCAAGTAAGGCAGTTAATACCATGGTGCTTTCAAACAAAAAGCCATTGTTAATCGCTGGGTATTCTTGCTCTGCTAAACCAAAAGGTGCTTGGCTTATTTGTTGGCGAACTAAGTCAACAAATAAGCGTTTATTCGCCACGGCATCTAGCGGTAAACAGCTATGACCATCACGCAAGCTAGCACTAAGCGCAACAAGCAAATGAAAGCACTGTTGTTGGCTTAACGACGTTGACTCTTCTGACGAAGATAACGGCAAGCATTGGATGATTTCTTTCGCAAAAAAGTAATCGACAGCAACTAAACCCGCTAAGGTTTTTGCTGCATGGCTAAATGATGAATATACCTGTGTTTTATTCATAGCAGCGTGATTAATGCCTGTATGATTAATGCCAGTGTCAACAGTTGTGGTATTAGCGGTTAGTTCAGGCATTGGTAGTTTCTCCGGCAAAAATATCATCAAGTTGCTGTAATTCTAATAGTGAAATTTGACGATAATAAACGCCACAATCTCGATGCACTGCTTTATCGCTCATGCCACGTAAATAAAAATAATAAACACCGCCAAAATGCAGCTTAGGATCGTAATCTGCCATGGCATATTTAAGGTGTCGATGCAGTGCTAATGAATAAATAAGATACTGTAAGTCATAATGACTCTTCTCAATATTTTCTCGCATTGCATCATGGCTGTAGTCGCTATACTGATCACCCAAATGGCTCGACTTGTAATCACAAACATAAAACTTACCATCGGCTTGAAAGACTAAATCGATAAAACCATGCATCATACCTTTTAACTGTTGATAAGAAGGTAAATGTACTCGTTGATTTTTCCGTGCATTCGCACCGTTATTTGGCTCTGCGTAATTATTACGATGTTCGGTCAACAGTTTTGTTAACTGCCCGCTACTTGCCGATTGCATTGGGTAGTAAAATTCAGTTTCACGCAAGGTGTCTTGTTGCTCAAGCAGTGCCAACGACAAATGATGATTACCGGTAAATGGTGTTTGCAATACTTCTTCTAGCCACTGAACTAGCAATTCTTCACCGTTCGTTTGTGCTGATAAATTTCCCTCTGCAACATCAATAACGCCATATTTAAGCAATGGCCAATGGCAACTTTTTTGCCAGTCTGGTGCTGAAAAGTCGGTGTGCTCTAAAATGTCATGTAATAAATTACCGGTTTGCGCGCCCTTGGTTAAGGTGAAACGCAATTCATTGCGGCTCTCCACAATTGCACTATTGCCATAATCCAATTCATTCGAGACTGATGAAGCTTCTTGATTATCACGATCTGGTGCTGAAACACCATCATGGCGTAAATTTTTGCTTAGCGCCGAGAATGAGCTTAGCCACCAATCGCGTTCAATTTTGCCTTTAAACTTGGCAACACTGGCTAACGGTTCACTGTCAGGTTTTACCTCATGTGCTACTTGTAGTTGAGCTTCAGCATCGCCCATGTAGTTATCTATAACTTCTACGGCAATTTCATTAGGGTTGTCGTGCGCTAATTGCATTAAACCACTTGGAATATCAGTCTCAGTCGACCATTTTAAGGTTTTACCCAGCGGCGATTTATCAAAATGTTCAAACGCGGTACTTAAAATATAGCAACGCTTTACAGCACGAGTAACCGCAACATACAACAAGCGAATGGCTTCAGCATAAGTTTCTGCCGCCATGCCTGCTTTAGCTTCTTCATTACCATCAAGGCTGTGTTGCAGCACGCCGTCTTTATCATGAAATTCAATTAAGCTAACGTTCTTATTACCAAATTTAAGCGGGTCTTTATGACGAGTAGCAAATGGCACAAAAACGACCGGATATTCCATGCCCTTTGAACCATGCTGAGTGATAATACGAATTAGGTTCTCATCGCTTTCTAAACGCAGCTCGGCTTCAACTTCAGGGTTATCAACCTGACTTTGTTGTTCGAACCAAAACAGTAATTCTTGCGGTTGACGATGGCGCTGGCTAGCACTTTGCAACAGCTCAAATAAATGCAGCAAGTTGGTTAAGGCTCGGTCGGCTTTACTGTTGTCATGCGCTTCAACATCAATATGAAAGTGCTGATGCATTAACTGCAACGCCATACTGATAAAGCCTTTAAATTGCCATTCGTTACGTAACTTTTCAAAGCTAATTTTTAACTGTTGCCATTGTTGTTCATCGTGCTGCAGTTGAATTAACTTCTCACGATTAAAACCCATTAACGGGCTTGCTAACGCCGCGGTATATAAACGATCGTTTTCTAAAAACAAAATGCCTTGCAGCACTTGAAGCAATTGCTTAGTTTGTTCACTTTGTAATAAATTGGCTCTATTACTCATAAACACGCTGGCTAAACCGCAATCATTCAATGCTTGCTTAATATTCGCCGCTTCGGTGCCGTCACGCACTAGTAACGCAATATCGCCACTGACAATTGATAATTCAGGACAAGCTAATAGGCGCACTATTTCGTTGGCGCACCAGCTAGCCATATTGGCGCGATAGCTTTGCTTAACGGCTTTATCTTTGCCAGATTTACTTTCTTGTTCAACATTAAAATGCACAAACTGAAGTGCATTAAACTCTTTATCTGCAAAGACTTTACCTGCCGCTTTCGGCGATGCATTAACAGGTAGATATGGAATGTTATAGCCAAAAACGTCATTAGCTGCCGCTGTTAAGCTATTGCCATAAAACAAGCGATTGTAGCCGGTGATCATTTCCGCACTTGAACGCCAGTTGGTATCCATTAGCCATTGATAATCACAATCGTCACGTGCCGATAAATACGCAAATATATCACCACCGCGAAAACCATAAATGGCTTGTTTCGGGTCGCCAATCATATACAAAGCGCTTTGTGCTTGATGGTAATAAATAGCTTTTAATATTGAAAATTGCTGTGGATCGGTATCTTGAAATTCATCAATCAGTGCGACAGGAAATTGGCTGAAAATACTATTCGCGAGCGCTTGATCAGTTTCACTAGTGAGGCAATTATTCAACGTGGAAATCAGGTCGTCAAAACCCAAAACATTCGCTTGCAGCTTTTTACGGATAATTTGTTCGCGAATTTGATAAATACCGGTTCTGACAACTAATAATGCTTTCGCACGATTAATGTGTTTGGCCAATGCCGGGTGTTGTTTTTTAACCGCATTGACAAAACTAAATATTTCAACTAATTCACTTTTAACTTTTGAACGGGCGAAGCGTCTGCCATCAATAAAAGCGTCAGGCATTTTGCCATGCTGTCCTTCAACATCTGCAGAAAGCGCGGCTAACCAAGACAAGAGTAACGCTAATTCTTGCTGGCGCTTTTCTCGGTCTGCGCCCTTTTTAACATCAATTAACGATACAGTTAGCATGTCTTTATGTTGATTTAAGCTAGCAATGGCTTGTTCAACCAAGCTTTTAAATTCGACACTAATATTTTCTGGCGCTTGCACATTTAAGGCGTTGTGACCATTGAGTGCTTTCGAGAATTGGCTAATAAAACTATTGGGCTCAGGCCAAAATTCGGTCACTAGATTAAAGTCTGAATGGCTTGTTTTAGTTTCATCCGTTACTGATGTGTTTGTTCCTAGCGCAAGAACACGGTACCAATCTTGGCAAGCTTCTAAGGTAATATCTTGAGTGTCGGTTTCCATTTGCGCATTAAAACTTACGCCACTAGCAAAAGCATATTGATTTAATACTCGTTTACAGAAACCATGAATGGTGAAAATAGCTGCTTCATCTATGTAAAGTAATGCCTGTGTTAAACGTGCTTTTACTTCTGCACTACCTATGCTTTTTGCTGTAAGGTTTTGACTAAGCGCGATAAAATACTCATCCGCAACAATTAGGTCATCCCAGTTATGCAAGCTTTTTCGGATAAAGTCATCAATTCGCCCGCGAATTTCTTCAGTGGCATCTTTGGTAAACGTCATCACCAATATTTGCTCTATGGGTAATGCCCGCTCCAATAATAAACGCAGGAATATTCGGGTAATATTATGAGTTTTCCCCGTGCCTGCACTGGCTTCAACTAGGTGTTTTCCCTGCAGTGCAATTGAACTAGCATTTAAATTTTTCATTACATTACTCATGACTTAGCCCCCTGCGTTTTCGAGGGCTTAGCTGAGTGCTTAACCACTTGTAAGGCATCTAACATAGGTTGGTATAAGCTGAGCAACTTCAGTGAAATATCATCATAGTTTGGGCAAGTTGGCCAAAAGTATTGCATGTAAGCATCTTCACCAAAGGCTTGGAAGGTATTGCTGTCTAACCAAAACTGTTCAAATTGAGCTTGTTCAAAAACTTTGCTTTTTCTAATTTTTTCAACAATATCACCATTAAGTAATAATGGCTGATGTTGGCCTAAATAAAACGTTGCAATTAAACGTTGTAATTGTAATTTGGCATCAACAATATCGCTGAAATAAAACTCGCTTGGCTTTTGCGTTTTAGTATCAAAATAATAACCATGGCTTGAAACTACCGTGCCTAAAATATCAGCATCTATTTGTGCTTCATCCGCTTGGGCAACTTGTAAAATAAGTTGATGCAAGTACAAGGTAAATAAGTCTTTCGCTTTCGCGCTACTGCTGCGATAAAACACTAACTTACCGGCAATAATAAGTAATTTAGTATTAACGGTGACACTTTTGGGTAACACTGTGTTTAAGGTCTCTAACTCAGCGTCAGAATATAAATCCGTATCAAAAACCTGCGTATTGCTTGTACTTAAATCGACGGTAACACTGCAATCTATCGGTTCAATGGCTATTTCTGCATTTGATTCTACGCTAGCAACTTCATTCGCGGCTACCTCGTTAAGAATGAAGTGACTAAAGTCTTCGCTGTCTTTTTGCCAGCCTTGAATTAAATCATCAGTGGTCGGTAAATCAGGTAAGTTTCCTGAAAGTTTTGCCGTTAGTAAAATATCTTCACAGCTTTGCTTACTTTGTGTTGGCGACAAATAGTAATTGAGTAAGTCTTGTCTTAAAAGGTAACTATCAAGCCTGTCGGGCACAAAAGGTTCAATATCATTAATCAGGGTATTGTGTTGCTCTAAATATAAGTAAAGTGAGCGCTGGCCATAATAACGGGCTGGATGCTGATAAAAACGAATAATGTCGCTTGCTGAAGCGTTATCCATCATTGCACTATCAACTGCAGTACTGTCAACTATTGCACTGTCGGTTAGCTCATTATCTTCAGGCGAGTTCAACGTGGCATCAGTTTCTCGAGCTGTGTTTGCTCGTTTTAAATTTAACCAGTTGACGTCAAAACTTGCATAACGGCCAAGGTAGTTTTGTTCACTAAACGCCTGCATCGGTAACTGCCTGATGTGTTCAGCTAATGCTTCACCTGACTCTTTGTCTGTACTTTCATTCAGGCCAAGCAAGCGCCAGCCGTAACCTCGCGCTAGGTATTCCATTAATTCTTTTAATACTAATGACGGTTGGCGTTCTTTGTTATTTTTAATGTTTCGGCCTTGGAAACTTAAATACAACGCCCGTCTGGCAGAAATAATCGCTTCTAAGAATAGGTATCTGTCATCCCCACGGCGGGATCTATCACCCAATTGCGCAGGTGTTGTCGACATTAAATCAAAACTTAGCGATTGGCGTTGACGTGGAAATTCACCGTCGTTCAAGCCCAACACCGCTATAATTTTAAACGGAATACTACGCATAGGTAGCATAGAACAAAACGTCACTTGCCCGACCATAAACTGACGACCGGGATCGGGCTGACTAAAGTGAGCATTTAAATAATCGCGAATAACAGACAAGCTAATATCGCTGTCATAGCCTGCATGCTGACAATATTCCACCAACGACTCTGTGGCTGTGCGCACAATACTCAAGCCATTGTCATTTTCGTCTTCAAACAATTGTTGTAATAAATCGAATAAAAACTGCTGCCATTGTGCGGCACTACGCGCTTTTGACATGCTTATGGCCGATAATTGCAATTGCTCAATAATCAGCATTAACTTACCGAGCAATTCGCTGTCGCTACCTTCAATATTGGGTAACAGCATTTGATCTTGATAAATCACGCTGTGATCACCAAAAGCAAAGCCACGCATTAGGCGGGTTAACCCTTGTTGCCAAGTAAAGCTATCGCTGACTGAATTGACGTTGGCTGAATTGGCGTTAGCTGAATGGGTTTTATCATTTCCTGCCGTTCGGCTTTGCGCTAGCACTTGTTGTTTATGTGCTTTATCTAAGCCCCAATGCACTGAAGCGGCTTCAAGCCAATGGGTAATTTTTTCAATATCTTCTAAATTAATGCTAAAACGATTTTGCATGGCCGGTAAGCGCAATAAGGCAATTAAACTTGAAACCTGAAAACGGCTGTCTGGTAGCTTTAATAACTCGGCAAAAGCAGCAACTAATGGCTCAGCATCTTTACTGACTCTGTCGGCAATAGAACAAGGCAGTGGTGGCACTTCGTCTGCAATATCTTGCCAACCACGGGTAAATACGGCATTAACATAGGGCGCGTATTGCTCGACTTGCGGACACATTACCAGCACGTCTTTCGGTGTTAAGCTTTTATCATCATTAAACTGATGCAATAACCAGTCATGCAAACCTTGAACTTCACGTAAGGCGCTGTGAGCGCTAGTGATGATAATTGAGTCATCAATGTGTATCGATTTTTCTTCTACACTTTCTTCGGCCTTCTCTTCAGCCTCTTTTTTGTTATGTCGAGCATCAGACAAGGACAGAATATCTTGCTGTACTCGCGCTAAAATATTACTTGGTTTTTTTTCTTCAAAAGAAGTTTCAAGGTTTTGAGCACTATCACTTTCTTTGGCGTTTATGTCTTCAACTGCGGATTCAAAAACATCAATATTGACGGTACTGTATTGGTACAGTAAAGCCATAAACTCTCGCCCTTGTTGGCCTAAATTGGCAAGTAGCGGATTACCCACTTGGCGATTAATGTCGGCCAAATTTTCCATTGCTGTTAAGTTTTCGTTGTCATCAGCATCGACGGTAAAATTTTGGCCCTTTATCCACGCTTCAATAGCACGTTTTTCCGTCACCACATCGCCCCAATAGGCATAACATGGGTTTAAATGAAAGAAATGTACGTCTATTTTTTCACTCAAGGCATTGATAAATTCAAGCCATAATGGCGCCATAGCGTTAATACCGAAGAATGATAAACGCTGCGGTAATAATTTCGATCTGGGATTTGTTTTATCAGTTAAGTCGATATTGCTCAGATTGCTAATAGCTAGCGCGACAAGTTCATGGGGATCATAAGGTTGTTCGCTAACCAACAAATGCCAAAGCTTGCCTTGCCAAATAGCGCTGCTTTGTATGCCAGTGTCACACTCATCAGCTTGGTCATAAGCGACAAATTCGCCTTGATGCCAAGCGTGTATCCATTCAGGGCGGAATATTAAATATTGTTCGTATAAATCAGCTAACTGACAGGCTAATTGATAGCGTTTTAATTGCTCGGCTTCGCTATGATTTTCGCTACGACTATCATCAGCATGATTTGCACGCCAATAATCACTGGCGACTTGGTAAGTTGTATCATTGAGCACTTCATTCGACGCCAGCAAAGTATCGATACGCCAAGCTAAAACTTCACGCGAGTATGGCGACTGCTCTGGCACGTCTTCGTCACTGGCTAAGTTACGGATCAAATTCCACAAATATTGTGATGGCAAGGCATAACGCATATTCATGCTAATGCCGCGCTGCTCAGCCAACGACATATTGAGCCAATGTTGCATACCAGCATTTTGCACAATAACGGTATCTTGAGCGAAAACAGGAAGAGGAGAAATTTGCTGAATTTTATCGAGCAACACTAACAAATTTTCCATTTTGTTAGCTGGGTAAAGATAGAACAAATGCGTGCCTTTTTAGCCATTTTTTCTTATGACTAAATTTAACCACATCAAGCGTGATAACACTAGAAATCTTAAGCGATTGACCTTGATTTACATTCGAAGAAAGCAGGTTTAGTTGTCATTGTTAGCCACAACTAAAACCTGTTTATTCAAATGCACTAATAGGCAATTTATTTTGTAGGACTTTTACTGCACGCAGCAACAGGAAAAATCAACGCTTTGGTTATTTTTCCGTGCTGACTTTTAACTAAAGGCTTGTTGATATAACCGTCAAATCTTATTGAGTTTTTCGGCGTTGGCATAACAAAGTTTTTAGATAGGTTAGCAATAAAGCCAATCGATTTTTTTGCTTTTACCTTTTTCTTGTTTCCCGTATTTTGCACGTTAGTGTCAACAACTGGTTCCGCCTTAAAGCTTATTTCGCGGCTAGCAGCAACAATACAAATTCGATGTTCAGCAGCACGAGAGAGCAAACTGTAGTCAACTTCACATGGCTCTTGTATATCAAACGGTACTAATAATAAGTGAATATTTTTTAGTGCTGCGGCATTAACAATTTCAGGAATATTCGCATCGTCGGCAGTTAGCATGGCTACGCTAATATTTCCTTGCTCTAACGGTAATTCGATAATGTTTACGTCATTGCCTAATGCTGTCCATAAGTAGCGTTGGCAAAAGTGTAACTGCTGCTGTGTAGCAAATACGCCCTGCTCGCTGATAATCACCGCTTGGTGCGTGCCATCAAGTACTAGGCTGGTACAAACATATTGAAAAGGTCGCAACATAGCGCTGACTTGCACAATAAGTTGCTTACTTAAGCGCTCTATTTCGGCTAACTGCTCACTATTATGGGTGATGCTTTTATCAGCGACAAAGAATAATTCAGGCAATTGCGTGATGTCACTAAGATTGTTTTCGATATAATGACAAACATCCTCAATCGCTTCTTCGTTCGACTTATAAGTTGCAAATATTGCAGTATTTGCCGTTTCAGGCACTTCATTAGTTTCAACTACTGTATTTAATTGCTCACTTAGTTTTTGATAAAGCTCAGGGCGGCGTTGTTTGCTGAGCTTAGTGCCATCTGGGCGTATTTTTTTACTGTCATCACATGCCGACAAATCGATATCAGCAAAAACATAGCCTTCTTCAGTGCTTGCCATTTTTGCTAACACTAGGCCGGTAGGTGAAACGATTTGGCTTTGACCTGAGCCATTAAAATATTCATGCTCGTTGTCGTTATTTTCTGTTAATGCGCCAATTTTATTAGCTTGTGCTAAAAACACATTATTTTCACAGGCTCGCGTTGGGCCATGTAAATTGCTTTCATCCAACGAAAATGTACTCAACGACTGACATAACAATTGCGTGCCACTTAGCGCTAAGGTGCGCGCCTCTTTAAAGTTAGCGCTATCAGTCAACAGGCTAAGTTTTCCAAATGTCGTTGTGACTACTTCAGCATCATCAGAATCACCGATTAAAAAATTACACTCTCGCCCTGCTAGTGCTTGCTTATCTACTTGATGAATAAGCTCGCCTTGTGGAGAAAACAGACAACTCGTTACGCTAATGTTGGCGTTGTTTTTCAACTGAGAAGTGTTTTTTTGCAAGGTCACATTAATCACAATGTAACAATCATGCTTTATCGCTTGCTCAGCAATGGCTTGCAAAAACTCACCATCGACAGTTAGTGCGTGCTCCCATGCTTGATGATGGTCAACGCAGTTAGGCTGTGTATTGGAATATTCAGGCAAAACAATTAACGATGGCTTACACGTGGCAGCTTCAGCGATCATACGAATACAGGTTGCTAGGTTTTCTTGAACATTTAAAGAGGTGGCAAACTGAGTAACAGCAACTCGCATGATTTATATTTCCAGATAACTAATGAGTGTTTGAGTTTTGCAATGTAGGGCATTACAACTTATCGAGTAGAAATTAACCTAACTGGCTACTGATACGATTATTTTACTGTATTTTGGCAGAATATTGCTATTGTTTGCGAAATATAATCACGAGTAAATATCAATATGTAAATGGAAAGCGAAAGAAAGAGTTGCAGAAATTAATCAGTTTTTAAGTCTGCTGCTGAAAACTGTCTCCGTCCTTCTTCTAAAAAAACATTGATTGTAAAAGAAAGATTTAATAACAGGCATACTCATATCTAATTTTAAAGTAAAAAACTTATACTTTTTCAGCGACATAAGCCTCTAAATCTTTTGCTATCAGTGGCTTGGAATATAAATAGCCTTGAATTTTATCACAACCTAATGCAAGTAAAGTATCAGCCTCTTCTTGGCTTTCAACACCTTCAGCCAACACCGATAAACCTAAGTTATTGGCCATGGCAATAATAGTTTTCACTAAAACAGCGCTTTTTTCTTTTTTATCTAAATCAACGATAAAAGTTCGGTCAATTTTCAGTTTATGTAACGGCATCGAGTTCAAATACTCAAGCGATGAATAGCCGGTGCCAAAATCATCAATTGCAATAGAAAATCCCTGCTGGCTTAGTTTATAAAGTAATGCGATTGTTTCTTTCGGGTTGACTAATAAGCATGTTTCAGTGATTTCCAGCTCTATTTGCACCGGCGAGATCTCAAAATATTTAATATTGACGAGTAAGTTGTCATAAAAATTATTTGCGAGAAGTTGCTGAGGAGAAATATTAATGCTCACTAAAGGCACTTCAACACCTTGTTTATTCCACTTTGAAATTTGACGAAATACTTGGCGAATAATGTTATCGCCGAGTGAAACCATTAAACCATTAGATTCAGCAATAGGAATAAACTCGGCGGGTGACACCATGCGGTTTAATGAATAAGAATGCCAACGCACTAAGGACTCAACTGCAAATAACTTCCCAGTTGAAACATTAACTTGTGGTTGATATACCATGGTAAATTCTGACGAGCTTAACCCTTTTTTCATGGCGTTATGAATTTGCTGCGCGTCACTAAATTCTTGATTAATTTGCGCAGTAAAAACACTATAATTATTGCAATTTTGTCGACTAACACTTGCTAAGGCCGAGAATGCATTATCAATAAGTGTTTCAATATTTTGCCCATGTTCAGGGTAATCGCTAGCGCCAATTCTAAAATTACAATATATCTCACCGCCAGCAATTTCATACTTTTCCGCTAGTGCTGATGATAACGCATCCAGCAATTCATTATTTGCATCCCCATTAACTTGATAATAAGCGATATAACGGCTTTCAGAAAAATTACCTAATAAAGAAGGTCCCGGCAGCTGTGCCTGCACTCTCTCCTTTATGATATTTTGTAACAAACTGACATAGGCAGCAGGGTAAGAAGCCGTTATACGATTAAAATTTTCCATATTGATAATCAATAAGCGGCCATTTTTCTTTGGCACAAGAAAATGTTGCTCAACTTGTTGTTTGAAATGTTTTTTACTCGGCAATGAAGTAACGCTGTCTAATTCAAGGTAATCAAAAAGAGGCGCTAATATATGCCGATTTGAGAAATACAGTGCAATAGTTACCATAATAAAAATAACTAAAAACTTCGCAAGTAAAGTTAACGTACCTTGATAAGTTTGATTTGTAATCAATTGATTAGGTATCGCAAATACAATATGACTTGTTAGCCCCTTGATCGGTTTAGATACATAGAAAGTGTGTGATGTGGTTTCCGTGATAGGCAAAATACCTGCAGATTGAGCAAGAGGAAATAATGACTTGGCTTGTTGTGGCCAAATATCGTCAACATTTTGTAGTTCAGAAAAAACAATACTGCCGTGTAGATCGACCAAAAAGGCATTGCCCGCCATATCCATGTCAATATTACGTAGCACTGAAAGCATATAGTCAAACGTGACATGAGCAGATGCCAAACCAATAAACTTTCCTTGTGACTTTATTGGTGAGGTAACAGCTAACCAAGCCTGTTTATCACTTTCAATACTGATATAAGGTTGACCAAACACAGCTTTACTGGCCTGCTTACCCGCTTTATACCAATCACGTTTCCTCGCATCATACCGCTGTGGTACTTGCCATTCACTAACGCTATACTTTCCAGTTATATCATCTACATAGCCTAAATACTGCATTCCATTTTTATAAGGGTGCCATTTTAGAAATTCATCAAAGTTGTGATGTTGCTCTATATCAAGATCGTGATCTTCTAGATAAAGAGCAAAACTATTTACTTGCTCAACGACCCCTATTGTCCAATGAGTTAACTCATTTACGACAAAGTTAGCTTTTAGCTGTATTTCTGTTTGTATTGCCACCTCTATTCGGTTTTTAACATGCAGATAGGCAATTAAAGTTGATGCCACAAGCCCTATAAGTAACAAAGCAATAAAACTTATAACTAATTTGTTTTTATTGCTTGTACATAACATCGAGATTCATTTCCATAATATTCCATTAAATACAGAATTTTTTTCAACCATTAACACTACAACAAATGTAGCAAACTGGCGTTAAACCTTAAAACGGTTAGCTAAGTCTTGCATTGAGGTAGCTAAATGCGCTTGCTCCCTCGCTGTGCTTGCAATTTGGGTTGCACCCGTAGTAGTTTCTTCCGACATTTGTTCAATTTTAACAATGTTTTGCGCAACATCTTGAGTAACAACAGACTGTTCCTCTATTGCTGTTGCAACTTGCTCAGTCATAGAAAAAATGTGGCTTATTGCATTGGTTATTTCTTCTAATGTATGTTCAACATTCTTTGAGTTTTCAACTGCAACACGTGCTTTACTTTGGCTATTTTCGATGACTTGGTGCGCAGCATTTGCATCTGATTGCAATGTACCAATAAACGTCTCTATTTCTAATGTTGATTGCTGTGTTCGTTGTGCCAATGTTCTTACTTCGTCTGCAACAACAGCAAAACCACGGCCTTGCTCTCCTGCTCGTGCAGCTTCAATGGCGGCATTTAACGCGAGTAAATTAGTTTGCTCAGCAACAGACTTAATCACATCAACCACTTTGGTAATGTTGCTGCTACTCTCGTGTAAATTATTAATTTGCTTAGCTAAGCTATCAATTTCGACGGATAACACGTCAATTGATTGATAAGAAAGTTGCACAACACCTAAGCCTTTTTGCGCTTGGTCGTTGGCTTCTTTTGCTGAATCTGCGGTTAGTTGCGTATTTCCAGCTACTTCTTTTACTGTGGCAGATAGCTCTTCAACAGCTGCAGCAATACCTACAATACTTTCTTGTTGGTCTGTCATCGTTGTTGCATTGTATTCACAGGTAGTTGAGGTTTCTTCGGCCGCAGCAGCTAACGTTAAGCTCGAACTAGATATTTCATTAACAGTTTTTGAGAATTGCTCTAAGGTTAAATTCAGTGCTTTAGATATCTGGCCTAACTCACTTTCTCCTTGTAGCGTTGTACGAACCGTTAAGTCGTTTTCATCTCTTACTTTTTCCATCACAAAAGTCAGTTCTTTTACTCGAGCAGACAAATCTTTAATAGAAATGATACTGATGAAAATAACCAAAACAATAACAATTAAGGTGACAATGATATCAATAACCAGAATATTGAAAGTTTCATCTGACTTGTGCTTTGCTAACGTAAGTAGGTGATCAGAGACTTGGTTTTCAATTTTTTTCAATTGCCCTATTCTTATAGTGGCTTGCTGGAACCAGTGCACTGCATCAACACCAAATCCTGTCGTTTTGCTTTCTGCAATACTACGTAATTTTTCAACTTCTTTAACTGCGGGGTGCGCTAATTGTTCTTGATAATAAGCAATATTTTCGGGTGTCGCAAAGGCAAGAAAATTACTCATAAATGTCTCTTGTTGAGTAACAAGCGAGACAAATTTAACAAAAATTCCATCATTAAATTTATCGGATGCAAACGTGCTACTCATTACTGCGCGTTCAATACCCGCACGTTCTTTTCCTTGTAGGAAATTATAGTAAGCAATGGTTTGTTTAGTAATATTGGCATCACTACTAAGTGATGCAATCAACGTAGATACTGATAATAACTTGGCATTTAATTGCGTGTAATAGCCAATTGCTTGTTTTGCTTCAATATCTAAATTATCAACTTGAGTTCGTATTTGACTGAGTTGAGCCAATTCATTATTAATCTGTTGATTCAACTGAATAATTTGTTGTTGTTCGAACGAGTTTGCCGACAAAAACTGCGTTCTTATGCCTTGTTTACTGTCAGTTTCATTACGTTGTGTACGCAATTCATTAACAAACTTATTTCCTTTTGAGCCCAAAAAGCCAGCCGTTGCTCCTCGCTCTTTTTGTAGCTCATGCACTAACTCACTGTAAGTGATAGAAAGTTTTGTTAACTGAGACAAGCTTTCCACTTCATTATTCACTAAATAGTTTTGCTTTAGTGTTGAAATGCTTAACCATAAAAAACCAATCAATGGCAACGCGAGTAAAATAAATATTTTATTTTTAAATGAGATATCAGAAAACTTCACTACTTATCCTTTTCATAAGAGTAATTTAAGTTTGTTTCGGGAATAAATGATACTGCAGGCACAAATCAAATACAGACAGAGAGATGGCGACTTAACCTTAGAATTAAGTGTACTTTACCATATCCACATGGCTTGGTTTATGATGCAAATCAACAATGCCCAGATAAGACTAAAATGTTAATAGCAATCATTATTATAGGAAGTATTATTAACCTTTCTATAAGGCATTAGTCTAGTTGCTATTTTTTAAAATTAACAAATTAATTACTAAAAAAGTATCACAGAATTGTTTTTAATCGTTAATGAAATGTAATCGTGGTAGTGGTAGCTGAGTTTAAACTACCACTTTATGACAGGGAGTTATTTTTCCCAAATACCTTTATGAAGCCGACCTTGGTATTTAATATCGTCAGACTGAAAAGCCATATCAGCGTCAGTTGAATTTTCAAGCTTACGCTTAGCATTATAATCTTTCATTAGCGCAACAATAGTTGGGGTAAGTTGCACAATTGCCACCACATTAACTAAGGTCATTAACCCTAATGCGACATCAGCCATGCTCCACACTTGTTTTAAACTGGCACTTGAGCCCCAAAATACCATAGCTAAATACATCAGGGTGTAAATTGTGCGGCCAACTTTATTGTCCAATTTAAAAAAGTGTAAGTTGCTTTCCGCATAAGCATAATTGGCAACAACGGAAGTAAATGCAAACAAGCTGATAGCAGCGGAAACAAAGTAAACTCCGCTTTCACCTAAGTGATAAGTAATGGCATTTTGAGTTAAACGAATACCCTCCATTTCACCACCAATATTAATATCAGCAAGTAAAATAATCACCGCTGTACACGTACAAAGTACAATAGTGTCTAAAAACACGCCAAGCATTTGCACATAGCCTTGTGTGACTGGGTGGTTCGGCACTGGTCTTGCGCTGGCAGCTGCATGTGGCACGCTACCCGCGCCCGCCTCATTAGAATACAAACCACGTTGTATACCATTTTTAATTGCTGCACCTAACATACCCGCTCCTGCTTCTTGTAAACCAAAAGCCGAGGTAATAATGTCGTAAAGCATGGCAGGCACAGCGCTAATATTCATCAAGGTAATTGCCACAGCTACAAGAATGAACGCTATGCCCATAAACGGCACAATTAACTCTGCAAAACGGGCAATTCTCTTCAAGCCACCTAAAACAATTAGCCCTGCTAATGTGGTAATAACGGCACCAGAGTACATGCTAGGAATATTAAAAGCATGATTTAAAGAATCAGCAATGGTATTGGCCTGCATGGCACTAAAACTAAAGCCGTAACCGAGGAATAAACATAGAGAAAATAGAATTGCTAACCAACGCTGATTAAGCCCTTTTTGAATGTAATAAGCCGGCCCGCCACGATATTCCTTATGATCATCGTTTACTTTGTAAAGTTGACCTAAAACACTTTCCGCAAAACCGGTTGCCATGCCGAGCAAGGCAATAACCCACATCCAAAATATTGCGCCACTACCACCAAGAGAAATAGCAACAGCAACGCCCGCTAAATTCCCCGTACCAACGCGTGCAGACAGCCCAATAAATAACGCTTGCAGTGAACTAATACCTGAGCCATTTTCGCCATTTTCATCAGTGCCTTTGGTACTATTTCGCATGACAGAAAACATATGTCGAAAATTAAGAAATTGTACAAATTTTAACTTATAGCTAAACCAAAAGCCGGCGAATAGCAGCACATAAATCAAAACCTGGCCATCGCCCCAAAGTACATTGTTAATACTGGCAATGACTTGCTCTACATTCATGCGACTTATCCTTATTGCTTAGGTGAGATATTTCTAAATATATAACCAATAACTCTACACTACTATAAATAGCTACGCTGATTCAATTTGATAACAAAATAATGTTGCTAGTAACAATTTCCTGCAATTTGTTGGCTCAATGACAAAAAATTAATCAAGCAGCCATTACTTAAAAAAGTTAAGAAAGTTAAGAAAGCTAAAAAAGTCAGTAGTATTGACGGTTAATAAAACCTAATACTACTGACCTGTTTTCAATACACCTACGTGTTATTTAGCACTTATTACCGATTAGTTAACTCAGTTATTTTTGCTTTTGAAAACCAACTAAACAATACAGGTACAACAAACAATGTCAGTAATGTCGCAGTTACTAAACCACCGACAATAACACTGGCTAATGGTCGTTGAATTTCTGCGCCAACACCGTTTGACATTAACATTGGAATGAGTCCTAACGCGGAAGTAATTGCCGTCATCAATACCGGACGTAGGCGCGACGTTGCCCCTTCAAATACGGCCTCTGATATTGCTAAACCATCTTGTATGCGTTGATTAATACTTTCTACCATCACCACACCGTTTAGCACTGCAACACCAAATAGCGTGATAAAACCAACTGAGCTAGGCACCGACAAATACTGACCGGAAATATAGAGTGAAAATATGCCGCCAATAATCGCTAACGGGACATTGACTAATATCAACATCGCTTGTCCTGTTGAACCAAAAGCAAAATATAGCAATAAAGCAATTAATCCCAATGACACAGGCAAAACAATTGCCAAACGAGCTTGTGCACGTTGTTGGTTTTCAAATTGGCCACCAATAACCACCGAATAACCTGCAGGTAAGTCTACATTTGCAGCAATAACACGACGAATGTCGGCAACAACACTGCCCATATCACGACCTTGCACATTAGCTTGGATCACTACTCGACGTTGCACATCATCACGGCGCACTTGTGGTGGCCCTGACTCAAGTGAAATGTCAGCAATATCACCTAAACGCACCCAAGCACCTGTCGGTGACTGCAAGCGAAGCTCTGCGATAACTTCACGATTGTTACGACTTTTTTCTTGCAGTCGAACATAAATATCATAACGTTCATTACCGTTAATCACTTGCCCAGCCGTTGTACCGCCAATACCGTTTTTAACGACATTCATAACATCGCCAACCGAAAAACCATAACGTGAAAGTTGCTGTCTATTGGGCTTGATCACTAATTGCGCTTCACCCACAATTTGTTCCATAGCAACATCACGCGCACCTTCAACGGCTTTAATTTCGGCTGCTATTTCTTGCCCCTTCGACGCTAAAGTAGCTAAATCAGGACCAAATAATTTAATCGCTAATTGTGCTTTAACCCCAGAAAGTAGTTCATCAACACGTGTGGCGATAGGTTGTGAGAAGTTCAGAAGTAAACCTGGGAACTGCTCTAGTTCAATTTCCATCAGACGCTGTAATTCATAACGATCATTTGCACTCGTCCATTCACTAACTGGCTTTAATCCAATATAAATTTCGATGTTATTAACCGGCTCAGGATCACCACCAATTTCTGCTCGTCCCATCCGGCTTAAGGTATATTCAACCTCAGGAAATGCCATCAGTTTTTCTTCCAAAATTGGCGCCACTTGCAAGGCAGTTTCTAAACTTGATGATGGCGCTAACGTCGCTCGAAGGTTAATAGTGCCTTCTTCAAGTTCGGGTACAAATTCGGTACCAATTTGTGGCACTAATGCAATCGCCGCAAGCAATAAAATAACTGAAGAGGCAATAACTAACTTAGTGCGCTTCATTGCTATCGCTAAACTTTTGCGATACCACCTATCCAATGGACGTAAAATAATACTCTCGCGCTCTGTAACGCCTTTAGTGAATACGTACGTCGCCATCGCTGGCACCACAATTAAGGCAACAAAAATGGCCGAAATAACCGCTAAAATTATACTAGTCGCCATCGGTTGAAATAACTTAGCTTCAACACCTTCAAAGCTAAATAATGGCATAAACACCACCAGAATAATCGAGGCTGCAAAAAACACCGGACGAGCAACTTCCTTTCCCGCTTGCTTTAAACGTAATGGAATACCGCCATTACTATTTCTAGCAATCGTACCTGCAATATGGACTTCATCAGGACGATTAAGATGTTTAAACATATTTTCAACCATCACCACAGAGCCATCAACCAACATACCAATGGCAACAGCAATACCGCCTAATGACATTAAGTTAGCTGACAAGCCTAAATAGGACATAATCATCAAGGTAATAGCGATGGAAATAGGAATAGAAATAAGCACTAAGAATGTCGCGCGCAAGTTCATCAAGAATAACGCTAAAATGATAGATATAAAGATAAAAGCAAGAATTAATGAATCAACAACCGTGCTAACCGCTTTAACAATTAAGTCAGATTGGTCATAAAAAGGTTCAAAACGGACACCTTTGGGTAATGCTTGTTCAATTAATGGTAGACGAGCGTTAATACCATCAATGGTTGCTTTAGTATTAGCACCCATACGTTTAAGTACAATGCCTGAAACTACTTCACCTAAGCTTTCAATGTCACCATTTTCTGTCCGGCGTGTCATTGTTACCGCGCCCTGACGAATTTCACTCCCCAACTCAACCGTGGCAACATCAGCAATCGTAATAACCGTACCGGCAACTGTTTTCACTGGCACTTGAGAAATATCTGCAATACCAGCTTCACCACCACTGAGCCAACCGGTACCACGAATAACCAACTGTTCTTGGCCTCGGTTCATGTACCAACCGCCAACGTTACTATTGTTGTTATCTAAAGCAGTAACAATATCGGCTTGCGTTAACTCATAAGATAATAATTTACTGGCTTCAATATTGACTTGATATTGACGAACATCACCGCCAAATGACAGCACATCGGTAACACCATCAACAGGCATCACCAATAGTTTCACTATCCAATCATTAAGACTACGCAGCGCCATCGCATCATAGCCAGCCTCTTTATCAGCAATTAATAAGTACTGAAATACTTGCCCTAAGCCAGAGGTGTTTGGCCCCATTTCAGGTGTTCCTACACCTGCAGGAATAAGCTCTTTTGCTGCTTGTAAGCGCTCAAACACTAATTGCCGAGCAAAATAAATATCCGTGCCTTCTTTGAAAACAACCGTAACACCTGACAAGCCAGTTTTTGAAATTGAGCGAACCTGCTCAACATCAGGCATAGCATACATTACCGCTTCTATTGGGTAGGTAATTAATTGCTCGACTTCTTCAGCCGCTAACCCAGGGGCTTCGGTGTTTACGGCCACTTGTACATTGGTTACATCCGGAAAGGCATCCAAATTAAGTTTTGGGATGATAAATACCGAACTGACAAGTGTTGCCACTAACATCAACATCACCAACAGGCGATTATTGACAGAAAAATCTATTAATTTATTAAACATGAATTTCTGCTCCTATATCTTTCGCTACTGATGATTGACTAGTGGCCATGTGGGTCAAAGCCACCTTTTGCAATTTCAGAGGCAACAAAAAATGCGCCTTTGGTGACTATTCGCGTTTGTGGAGCAAGCCCTAATATTTCACGATAAGCGCCTAGTGAACGTCCTAATTCAATTTCTATCGCAGTGAATTCACCTGGGTGATCTTCAACAAATACCGTCCAATCACCATCACTAGAGCGCATAAGTGCTGACTCAGGTACTGCCATCACTTTTGTTTGCGTATTGAAACTAAAGTTAACGTTGACGAACATACCCGGATGTAAGCGATCATTTATGTTTTTAACCACTAAACGAACAATGCGAGTTCGCGTTTTAGGGTCGATAGTATGAGCTTCTTGAATAACGGTTGCCGCAAATGACTCATTAGCCATTTCAAGTACCGCTTGAGTGCCTTTAGGTAAGTTCAATTGTTTACTGGGTGACACTCTGGCTTCTACCCAAAGTTCACTTTCATCGGCAAGTACCATAATAGCTTCACCTGCTGAAATACGCTGGCCTTGGGCGAAATCATCACTGAGTACAGCACCTTCACGTTGGGCAATTAAGGTGTATTCCCCTAGCTCTCCTAAATGAGCATTTGATGAGTGATCTTGAGCTACTTCTGCAATTGCAGTTTCAGTTAAACCAAAGGCTTTTAAACGGCTATACGCGGAAACATAATCAGTTTGAGAGCTTAATAAGCGACTTTCACTAACCGTTGCATTACCGAGCTTTTTGTTTCGTTGCCAATCATTGTAAGCCACACGGTAATTCGCTTGTGCCTCGGCGACCGATTCACTAAAAAGTGTCACTAAAGCGTCACCTTTTTCTACATGCTGTCCCAACGTCGCATGTCGAGCAACAATCACCGACTCAGTGCGCGGTGAAACAACATAACTTTTATAACCATTGGCTTTTATTTCACCTGGCGCATACACGTTATTGGCAAATACTTGCGGCACAACAGGAGCAACTTCAATACCGGCAATGGCCATTTTTTCAGGGCTAAAACTAATACCCTCTTCATGTGCTTGTTCATCCGAAGTTTCCACTTCACTATGTTGATGATCATCGCCTTTATTTTCTGTTCGATGTTTTGTTTCTTGAACTGTGCTAATTGCATGTGAATGATCATGTTCTACATTTTTATTTGATGCACTTTCATTTGAGGAACTTTTACTTACTAATTGCTGGTGTTCATGACCTGATTGAAGTTCACTTTCTGCTCCCTCTACCGCAGCACTTAACATGATGCTAAGGAGTAAAATTACCAGGTAAGGCTTGTAACTTGAGTGTTTACTTTTATTAAAACCATCGAACCATGCATTTTTTTTGTCGCGTTTAATATTGGTTGTTGTCATTTTAAAAATCTCTTAATTTTCTATTTGAGATCATAAACCTAGTTAAACAAGCACATTAAAATCACAGCAACAGCCGGATGCTATTCATCTGTGAACTCATCAATGAGCACAGGTAACTTACTAGGTTTACAATATATCATTGCCAGCGGAGCTAATTTGCAGTTCCGTTTGGCAAAATAATTACAGAAAATTAAGCGATTGGAGGGCGATGTTCTGGTGAGATCCAAAGCGACAATAGCGCGGTTTTATCGGCTAATATATTGTCGTTACCTTTGTGCAATAAGCTTGATTCAACATTACATGCGATGTACACGCCCGATGGCGCATGACAATGGCAGCAATGATGACAATCAAATTGATTTTCTTCAGCATCATTACTCACTTCAAAATGCGCAGCAGTTAATGTGCCTTCTTGATGTGAATTGTGCGATTCATCCAAGGTTCGATGAGATAAACTTTGATTAGTATCGTTTTCTTGATGGGTACTGTGAGAATCAAACGCAGCAGCCACTGTTTGACTAGCAAACAATAGTGCGAACATTATGATTATTATGCGATTAAACACAGACAGTACTCAGTTAAAAACGTAGCAGCAGTGTAAATTATTTATTTTAATCTAACAATGGCAGCCAAGCTTCAATTCAGGAAAACTTGATAAATAGCACATTTTTCGAAGATAATTAGAAATAGCACGCACTCAAAAAAGTAAAATAAAGCATTTAATTACAAAAACTTAAAGTAAAAACCTTCAGAAAAAATAAGTTAGTGGATATTAATCACAGTACAAATTTTAACAATTTTGTCACTACCGTCTAAGTGTTAAGCTAATTTACTACTCGATTTTACAAATTGACTGTTTATCCAGGCTGTAGCGTTTTCCTCGTCAGCAAAGTATTGAATATTCTGGCCTTCCTTTGATTTTACGAAGGTTTGCTCAATCATAATAAGTGCAGGCGAAGTGAAAACTAACGCTTTAGCGACCATGTTTTTGCTATTTAGCCAAGCATTGAATTCATCTGATACGGCAAAAACTTCAGGTGTGCCGCCCTCAAATTCTAGTAAGTTTCCTAGAATTGCAAACGGCTCATTATTCAAGGTTGCTATATGTTGCACTAGCTGTTCAATTACGGCTTTAGCGCCAACATCATTAAATGCACCTTTAACGGTAATGTTAATAATGTTGTTATCAATATTGATATTAAATTCACCATGTAATGCGTGCAAACTTATACCTCGTTACAATATCAAAATACTAAATTCATGATTGCACTGTGCTGTTGTGAAAGCAATAATAAATCTAATTATTTTTACAATATTTTAACAGTTTAACTTTAAGGTACTAACCCTTTACACGCTTAAAAGATGGCTAATGAACGCTTACCTTTACCGACTGCTGCCAATTGAATTTTACTTGCAATTGTTGCTTAGCATGGTCGTACCAAGCACCACTTTCACTTGCTGCATATTGCTGAGCATTTGCTAAGCGTTTAATCGCTTTACCAGAAACATAAACTTGCTTTTCGCTACGTTGCCAATTATGTATCACAAGATTAACCGTACGCTGTGCTGGCATTTCCGCATATTGACCATTGCGTTGCAATTCAATGTTCAATTGCTTATCTATTTTCGTCGCGGTAAAAGTTAATGTTTCAAAGCTATTATTAGCCAATGACTTGGGATCTTTACCATCATCGTTATACATAGTTGAAGAAGATGACTTAACAGAGTCATCAGCGTAATAATGTAAGGTTAAATTTTTAGTGTTGTAATCTTTGGTCGATTGCACCGCATCAACCATAGGAATAAATGCGCCTGCGCGCACTAACACCGGTGTTTGTGTTAATGGCGCTTCAACGGTGATTTTTTGGCTACCTTGATAACGCTTATCATTCCAAAAGTTAAACCAAGGTCCTGATGGCAAGTTTACATCTACTGAACGTGCACCCTGCTCAGTTACCGGTGCAACCAATAATGCGTCACCATAGAAATAACTGTCTTTTTCATCAATTAAACTTAAGTTAGTTTCATCTTCAAAAAACATCGGACGCATAATCGGCATGCCCGTTAAGCTATTTTCGATACTTAATGAGTAAATGTAAGGCATTAAGCGGTAACGTAATTTTACGTACTCGCGCAGAATATCTTTTGTTTCACTGTCATGGAAAATAGGCTCAGGTTTAGCATTTTCTTGCGCATGTGGACGAAATACAGGTTGGAATACGCCATATTGTAACCAGCGAATATACAGCTCTTTATCGATTGCGCTATCGCCGGCAAAACCACCTAAATCAGAGTGAGTGTAACTTAAGCCCATTAAGCTCATTTGTAGTGCCAGTTCTACTTGTGGCTTAAAACCGCCCCAGCTGCGGCTAACATCACCTGTCCAGGGCACCATGCCATAACGCTGCGAGCCAACAAACCCAGAACGCATCAAAATAAACGGACGAGTATCTGGTTGAAACTTTCGTAGGCGTTGATAAACCATTTCAGCCCACTGATGGCCATAAACATTATGCACTTCATCACCAGTAACATTTTCACCGGCTAAGTTATGTAAGCCATTGGCAGGATGTACTTCTGGCTCACCTAAATCGCCCCACCAACCTGCAACGCCTTGCTCTGCTAATTGCTGATAGTATTGCCAAAACCAGTCTTGAGCCTTAATATCAAAGACATCAACTAAGCCAGTATTACCAAAATAGAAATCAAATTTTTCCGGTACGCCTGCTTGATTTTTCATTAACGCTTTGTTTTCAACCGCACTTTGCCATTGGCTTGAAGATGTTAAAATAAACGGCTCGGTGATCATTATGGTATTGACACCATCGGCTTTAAAATCTTTGATCATATCAACAGGTGTTGGAAAGGCTTTTTCATCCCAGTTCAAGTTACCCATATGGCCTTTAATATCTGGGCCAAACCAGTATAAATCGAAAACGATAGCATCAAGTGGAAAGTCTTCATCTTGATATTTTTGCACTACCGAGCGCGCCTCTTGTTCGCTGTGATAACCAAAGCGGCTAGCTATGTTACCTAAGCTCCAACGCGGCGGTAATGGCTGTTTACCACTAACCGCGACTAAGTTTTCAATTAACTTAGGATAGCTCTCGCCCGTCATGATTAAATATGAACTGCGACCTGCAACAGCGCTAAACTGTAGAATATCTTTCTCAGTGGCAGCAATATCAAGCTCGCCGTTGGCAGAATTGTCAAAAACTATAATGTATTTATTGCTCGACATAATCGCTGGCAAGCCGTAATACATTTGGCTTGATTGGGTTTCATAACCATAATGTGCACGGTTGTATAACGGCATTTTCTGACCGCGACGGTCCATACCTAATACCCGTTGACCACCGCCCAAAATTTTCTCTTGCGGCTGTAACTTAAAACGAAAGCCAAGGTTAAAGGATGTTTCCTGCGACGCATTACTCACAGCTTTGCTAGTTTGCACAGGAGTTTTTGCGAAGAAACCTTGCGCTTCGGCGGCAATAAGTTCACCAGAAGGCTTATGATAGCTAATTCTTAATGGTGACTTGTCAATGCGGGCAACAAGCTCGCTTGTAGAGAACATTAACTGTTTATCCGAGTCTTTTATCTTTAGCGATTTACTTAACTTATTTGCTAATACCGATCTTTGAGATTGTTTATCAATAGCAAATGATGGTAGTTGCTTAGCACCCGTTAACTGATAATGCACTTCAAATGCGGCTTGATTAAGCGCATTAATTTCAACTACGCCATCGGTTGTTGTAATGACTAACTTGTTACTCTGTACTTGATGACTAACATAGTCACTGGCAAATAGCGAAGCACTAAAAAGGCTAAATAACAGCGCAGTAAAAACGCTGAACATTGCTGATGAAGGTCGTTGGCTTGTTATTTTATCTAGCATTATTTAGCTGCCTGTAGTTGAAAGACGAAAGAGCCAAGTGGTGCTAATTTCACATCGATACTCGCTGTTTTATCGTCACGTACAGTTAAGGTATTGGTTGCGCCATAAAGTAAGTCCTCAACTTGATATTGCCCTGCTGATAACTGCCATTGATTAATTAACTGCGCAGGAATTTCAAGCTGGTATTGAACGCTATTTTCACTATCAAAATTGCTCACTACTATCAGTTTTTCTTGTGCGGACCAACGAGTAAAAGCAAATTGTAGATGGTTATAGCTGGTTAGTGCTTTGCGATTAACCTCATGCAAGCTGGCATATTGTCCTTGCATTGCGCTATTTTCGGCTGAAATATTAAGCAAGCGTTGATAAAAGTCGCGTAAGCTTGTCTCAGCAGCTGAAAGTTGTCCACCATCAAACTTGCCACCATTCATCCAACGTTGATGCGCCGGTACGCCAGCATAATCAAATATCGTGGTACGAGTTGGGTCGCCAAAACCGGTTTCTTCGCTACCATCTTCGCCAACATCTTGACCAAAATAAAGCATGGTAGGTGAACGGCTGATTAAGGTTGAAACCACCATAGCAGGCTTAGCTTTTTCTGCGCTGCCAGCAAAGTCATTACTGGCAATTCGCTGTTCGTCATGGTTTTCAAGAAAATGCAGTAAATGACTTTCAATATCACTGTAGCGCTGCTGAATTGTCGCCAAATCACCAGTATTGCCATGGCCTTGCATAATATCTTTTATGCGGTCGTAAAAATCGACTTTGTCATATAAGTAATCCATTTGTCCAAGTTGAATATAGTTACGATATTCTTTTGGGTTGTAAACTTCAGCCAAAATAAACGCATCATTGTTAGTCATTTTAATTGAAGAGTTTAAATAGCTCCAAAATTCGACCGGCACCATTTCAGCCATATCATAACGGAAGCCATCAACGCCTTTGGCTAACCAATATTGAGTAATGTCACGAAATTTTTTCCATGAACTCGGTACGTCTTTATCAGCCCAAAATGCTGCGTGCGCTTGATAACCTTTAAAACGGTAAGACTCAGGTAAGCGAGTAAAAGCATAGCTACCATCAGGCTTTACGCCGTAGTTAACTTTTACCGTTTCATACCAGTCATTAAAGTGCGGTTGTGCAGCACGAGAGCCATTACCGGTCCACTTTGCTGGCGATTCAGCAAATTTACCATCTGCTAATGTGTGCTCTTCTCCGCCTAAAGGCGCGTAACCTTGCATCGGTTTCGGTACTGAAAAATCTTGTCCTACAACATAGTAAAAGTCGTTATCTCGGTCGAATTCAACGCTTTTATTATCATCTGCACCAAAGTCTCTAACGCCTTGAGGTTTATCAATCGAGTGATATGCACGAGCAACATGGTTCGGCACAATATCAATAATCACTTTCATGTTGCGATCATGGGTGCGCTTTATTAGTGCTTCAAATTCTGCCACGCGATTAGCAGGGTCATCTGCTAAGTCAGGGTTAACACTGTAGTAATCTTTTACTGAATACGGCGAGCCTGCGCGACCTTTAACCACATCGGGATCATCATTACCAATGCCAAATTCAGTATAATCGCCAATTAGTGCATGGTGTGGCACTCCGGTATACCAAATATGGCTAACACCGAGTGATTTAATGCCATTTAGCGCGGCATCATTAAAGTCGCTGAACTTTCCTACGCCGTTTTCTTGTATCGTTCCCCAAGGTTTATTGGTGGTATTTTTATTGCCGAATAAGCGGGTAAAAACTTGGTATACCACGGGCTTGCCCATAACTTTTTCATCACTGACAGTGCCGCTAGCCTTTGCTGTCGCCAAATGGCTAACATCAGACGTTATAGACGGTGCTTTTATCGCAATAATGCAACCAGTCAAACCACTCCCTAAAAGAACAGCACAAGTGATCGTTTTTAAGTTATTTAATTTCGTGGGCTTTGACAATTTAAATTTTGGGAAGTAACGACGCATTTAAAAAACCTTACAAAGTAAACGCCTGCTTCGATTAGATACGAGAACAAGGCGACAGGGTCAACAAAGACAGTATTTCGAGAGTACACATTTAATCCTTGCCTTACCAACTGCATACGAATTCATAAAGTAAATTAATTTGTAAAACTTACTAAATATCAAAGTAGGCGAATTCTATTGAAATGTTTTTACTGGCTGTTAGGTCTTTTGCACAAGTTATTAGGAACTACCTAAAAATTTGGGAATTAAACGCTGCATTAATTTGCTGGCGTTAATATTGATAAATTTACGCTAAAAAAGACATTTAAATGAAAAATTTGCACTACACCGCACTACTGATATTACTTTCAATCTCTACGGGATTATTAGGCACGAGCATTTTACTCATGGGGCACCATAGTCATATATCGATGACCACTGACTTTTTTGGTATTAGTGAATTACTGCCTAATATGGTCTTCAACAGCATTGCTGGTATTGCCTTTATTATCGCAGCCGCTTTATCCGTGTTAGCGATTAAACGTATTGAACTAAGAGCCAAACTTGGTGCATTTATCATTGTATTAAGTACGGTTGCGCTGTTACCACTGTTAGGGAGTAGCATGTGGATAGAGTCTCTGGGTGGATTTCCTGCGATTGGCTCTGGTCAAGGCGTGATCAAATATTTTGCCCTACTTTCTATCGGTATTTTTCTTACTAGACCTTATTTAGAAAGCCGTAAAGCGATTTGGTTAAATGCTTTTCCCGTCGTATTAGTATTGATGTGGATTGGTGGTATGAAATTCACTTTACTTGAAGCGAAGGGTATTGAAGCTTTGGTCAGTAGCTCACCGTTGATGTCGTGGATGTATAACGTTTGGGATCTTCAAACCACTTCTAACCTTATCGGTGTTTACGACCTAATAGCGCTAACACTGGTGATATTAGCGATATTTAATCAAAAGCTATTGATACCTGCGGTATTGATGTCTGGTGCGGTATTTGCGGTAACACAAACCTTCTTTTTAAGTTGGCCCGCAGCATTATCAAGCGAAACATTACTTTCTACTGGTGGTCATTTCCTGATTAAAGACCTTTGGTTTGTTGCCAATTTACTGATATTTATCACCTTACTACGCAGTAATAAACCGTCGCAAGCGCACTAATTATCCAATAGTTAGCTATAGGATCTCAAGCCAATTGCTTTCAGCTGAGATCCTTATTTTTCATAACCTGTCATTTCTAAAAAACCTTGGCCTTGATGACTGCCGCTAAATGACACCATGCCTTCAAAATACTCAATACCAAAACGCATTATCTGACTTTTATTAATCACCTTCACTGTTATATCAATTTCTTCTTGCGCAATTTCAATTGCAAATGAGTCTGGATACTCAGCATTAGCGACTGACTGGTTGGAAAAGCGACTTTTTATAATAATATCTTCTGATGACAAGGTGCGAATAGTGCCGTCTCGCTGCATTAAACTGCCATAAAGGTAATCTTTATCAGTGGAACGAATACGATAAACCATCAAAGCCGTATGCTCATTTAAGCGCAGTGAAAACCAATCCCAACCTTGTTGGTCTTCAGCCAACATTTGCGAGCCCCATTCACGATCAAACCAAGCATTCCCAGTCACTTTTTGCCATTTATTTTGCCAGTACACTTCACCACTTATCTTTATAAAAGGTTGTGAATAATAATGACTGGCAATAGCTAAGTGGTGATGTTTTTGGCTATAACCATTATCGCCCTGTAAAAAGTAATTTTCTTTTGGGTTAGCCGATGAGCTTTCATCAAGCGCTAGGTTCAAGTTAACTTGCCAAAGCTGTTTGCCTTTACTCACCTCTTTTGTCGCATCTGGGCTGACATTATCGCTCGCGTCTTTGCTAACAAAGTTACCGTAATGTAAGTTAGCGGGTAAAAGCTCTTTTGATGCTTGCCATTGCCAGTCATCAATTTTGGCATTAAAAGGTTTAGTCTCGGTAACTTTGCTATTAATCGTAAGGTTGCCTAGCTCTGCTCTTGCGCTGCGAAATGCTGACTGATGATGCTGTGTATCAGCCAAAGCGGCATGGGCAAAATACCAGTGTTTATTCTCAACGCCACGACGAAATAAGGTCCATTGTGTTGCTAATGCCTCACCACTTTCAGTGGTTAAATTTGCCGTTAAGTACCACCATTCTTGCTGATAAGACTTTTGTGGCGCATGTGCAGCTGGAAATTCAATAACATTACTTCTAGCAGGCTTTTCAAATGCGCCAGTGGTATCACCCAGCCCTTTTAATGGCGAACGTTTTGTCGCTTCTTTATCGCTACAGGCACTAGTAAACAACATGATAAGCACTGAGAACAAAACCATGTTGCAAGTGTTAGCCTTAGCTTTTTTCTTAAGATTTTCTCGATATTTTATTAGCTTTATATTCATGACAAACTCGCTCTAATATTGAGTTTATAAAGCGGGATGGCTAACGCCGGTATCAGTATTACCAAACCAATTAGACTACTAACACCAAACGAGGTTACATTTAACACTAACGGCATTGACCAACCAAACGATGCTGGCAAAATTAGGCTTACTAAAGCATTAGCTAAAACAATCGCCACAGGCCAACTCAATAAAATAGTCCCCAAAGCCAAAATAAACCACTGTGATAACATATGACTGAACAGCCCTATTCGGCTATAGCCTAAGCTACTGAGAATATGTAAATCTGACTTTCTCGCCAACTCTAAACCATTCGCAGATAGAAAAAGTCCAAAACAAGCAATAGAAAGCAGTACAAACGCAATCGCTTGGGTCAGTAGAAATGTTTGTTTAAAAATAGCTAACGCCAATGTTTTAATTTCTTCTGGCTGATAAATTTGACTCTCATCTAGCCCAAGTTCATCGACCAGTTTTGCCTTTTTAGCTTCTGACGCGTTAGCTTGTGAGTGTTCAGCTAAAAATACACCAAAGCCTGTTTCTTGCCAGCCAGAAAGTGCCACAATACTTTTGTGTGACGGTATTTTGATGGCAAAACCTTGATTGCCATAGTCATAAAAGATGCCCTTTACGTGGCAAGTCAATCCCTGTAGCCCTTGTGTAATATCAATAGTTTGTTGTAATGCAATTGAGCGTTTGTAGGCCAATTGTTCGTTGATATAACAATGCTTTATTGTGTTATCGGTATCTATTTTTCCCTTATTCGCAGTACTTACGCCCTTAGCAATACTTCCAGCTGTACTTTTGTTTTCGAAAAACGGAACAAACGCCCCCGATTTAAGTATCAAGCTTTGCTGCTGTTTATTTGAAGCCAGTCGGTATACTTCAACCGTGTCTTGTTGAGATTTTTGTTGAGCGCTTGGTTGAGACTTTAGTTGCGAGCCATCTTGGTATTTCGCAATGGTACTTTCAAATAACACATATTCTTCAACATCAGTTTGCTTATCAAGCCATTGCGCTACTTTAGGTTTTTGCTCATGGTTAAAACGAACAAACAAATCAGCACTGAGTAGTTGATTTAAGTAAGATTCAAATGAATTTTGAAAACTATTTACCATTAACGCCGCTGCGATACTGGCGGTTAGTGCTAAGTAAAAAGCCGCAATAGGTAAAAAGCGCCGACCCACTTGTTGTCGGGCATCCTGAAAAATGAATTTCAGTCGAAACGAGCGAGTAAAAAGCGCCATTGCTGCCAGTAAATATCGTAATACATTCGGTAAAATGACCACACTAGCAATAAGCAACACGCCGTACTTAAGCATTAATTGTGTCCAAGAATCATCAGGCCAGAAAAAATGCACAAGTAATAATGCCAAGGCAATAAAACCAGTCACTTGAAAGTTAAATGGCTTAGTCTGAACGCGCGCAGTAAAAGCGATTTTAGCTGAACTTATCTGTCGAAACTGCTTTATTAGCGCCGCAACAACAGCAACAAATGAAATTAAAAATGCCCATAAACTATATTCGCCGCGCCACTGAAAATGACCACTGACTTGCAAACGGTAAAGTTGCTCTAAGGTCAGCCCCAACATAGGTAATAAGAAAGACACTAAAACCACGGCGATGAAAACCCCAAGCACACTGGCCAAAAGCGTTAAAATTAACGACTCACACAACATGACTTTTTGAATAGTGCTAAGTTTTATGCCCAGTAGCCTTAGCTGTGCAGCTAATTCACCGCGTTTTGCCCACGCCTGGTTTGCTGCTTGAAAGGCAATAAATAAGCTCACGATAAAACCTAAAATGGCCAATGCCGATAAGTTAAGATGTAAAGCATCTGCAAAACCTTCACGCTCTTGAATCGACCAAGCTTCTTGTATCGCAAGGTACTTAGGTAAAGCCGCTTCGAGCCGGGCAACTTCACTGCTCGACATTTGCCCGCCCATCAAATGACTAAAACCGTTAATATCAGGAAATAATTGCCAAGCTAAGCTGATATCTAATAGTGCCACCTGCCCCCAATCATTCACCTGATTAATGTTTACTGCAATACTTTGCTGATCGGCCAACAACAGCTGAGCTTTTTGATTTGGCAAAGCGACAATGCCGAGTTTATTTGCGTAGTCTCGGCTAATATTAATTGCCTCACTGGTAAAGCTTTCAGGGGCAGTTAGTACAAAAGGTAGAATATCGAGCGCGCGAAAAGAAACTTTCTTGCCATTGGCCAATGATTGTCGAAAAACATGCGCCGCGTTTACCTGTGAAAAGCCTAATTCACGCAATTTAGCAAAGTCATTAATCGATATTGTTTTACCTTTCTCGGGCACAATATTAAAAGCAATTGGTGATTTTAAACGGCTATTGGCGGTTTGATACTGTTGTTTACTGGCATCATTTAATATCAGAATACAAAGTAAGGTACTGGTGGCTATCGCTAAACTAAAAATAAAGCCTAAATTCAGCAAAGGTTTGCGAAAATATTCGGCCGCATAGGTTTTCGCGACTAAGAAAAATTCTGAATACTTGCTCGTGGTATAAGCTTGTTCACTGGTTAAGTTTTTGCTCATTAGGCTATGCATCTAACAAAGTTAACGTGCCGTTAGCTAATCGATAAACTTTGTCCATACGCCGTGCAACTTCAGCGCTATGCGTCACCATTAACAAAGCCGTATTATTAGATTTTGCCAGTTTTACCAATTGTGAAACAACATGTTCACTGTTGGTGTCATCTAAATTACCGGTTGGTTCATCAGCTAATAATAAATGTGGTTTAGCATTTAAAGCCCGAGCAATCGCCACTCGCTGCATTTCACCACCAGAGAGTGTTGCGGGGAATTTTGCTAGTAAGCCAGTAATGCCAAGCTCTTTTGCTAACGCTAGGCCGTATTTTGCTTGAAATCGGCCAGATAATTTTGCGCTAAAGTCAATATTGTCTTGTACTGATAAGCCAGTTAACAAATTAAATTGTTGGAAAATAATACCAATATATTCTTTTCTTAATTGGCTTAATTGCCCGTCTGATGCTTTTGCTAACGATAAATCAGCAACCGCAATGTCGCCTTGTTGAATAGGCTCTAAACCAGCAATAAGATTAAGAAGTGTGGTTTTTCCACTGCCACTGTCACCCATTAAAGCAATACATTCACCTTGTTCAATGGCTAATGAAAGCTTGGAGAGTAGGCATCGAGAGTTATTGCCATCGACAATGTGATGGCTAAGTGCCGTTATCTTTAAAGACAAAGTTATTCCTTTTAACGATTCTTTTTAAGCTAGATTATCACTTGGCTACACTAAGTAAATTGTCTTCGATGGTCAATAATTATTCCTGACACAAACCGGAAAATAATTGCTCAGCCAGCTCATGCATAACATCAGCTTGAGGATGGGTTTGCGCATAAGTTCTTAAGCCATAAATCCCCATAACAAAAAATCGAGATAATTTCGCTGCAGAGCGTTCCCCTGTCAATTCTTTATTAGCTATAGCTTGACTAAATACGTCTTCAATTGAGGTTTGCCAGTTAGCTATATTTTCTATCAAAATGGCCTGCACTTCATCATCTTGCTCAGCCAATTCATTTAACGCCTTAATCAGCAAACACGCCTGCGCAGCCTGACAACTAATACACTCTTGCACAACATGTTCGAGATAGTTTTTTAATTGCACTAATTTTGGTCGTTCATCAGAGAAAAAATGTTGAAATTCTTGCGCTCTATCTTCGCGATACTGCCCTAATGCTGCCAATAGCAAACCACGCTTATTTTCAAATGCACAATAGATAGAACCAGGATGCAAACCCGTTGCGGCTTTTAAGTCTTGCATACTGGTTTTAGCGTAGCCCTTATCCATAAAGGCTATCATGGCAGAGCGCAGTACTTTTTCTCTATCGAATTCAGCATTTCTCATAATTTTTCAAATTCTAGCATGGCATTATTAACGTTAATGATTACATCATACCCTTATTTGAATGCTTGTTCAAAATAATACTTGAACGCTTATTCAAATAAGAGTATCTTGAATAAACATTCAAGATAGAGATAGCATCATGACCGATAACTTATTCCAACCTTTTACGTTGAACAATACTATTACTTTAAACAATCGTATTTTAATGGCGCCACTAACACGCTGTATGGCTGATAATGATTTAGTACCAACACAAGCCATGGCAGAATATTATGGCCGAAGAGCAGATGCAGGCTTGATCATATCTGAAGCTGTTATTATTCGTCCTGACGGACAAGGCTACCCAAATACGCCAGGGTTATTTACCCAAGCACAAATTGCTGGTTGGAAAACGGTTACAGAGAGAGTTCATGGCAACGGCGGTAAAATTTTTGCTCAACTTTGGCATACTGGCCGAGTTGCGCACCCACACTTTTTTGATCAAGGCGATGTACTTGCGCCATCTGCCGTTGCAGTTGAAGGCAGCGTTCCTAGAATGCGTGAATTGACTTACCAAGTGCCAAAAGCAGTAACTCAAACTGATATTGATGGCCTAATTAATGACTATGCACAAGCTGCTGCCAATGCCATTGAAGCCGGTTTTGATGGTGTAGAAATTCACGGTGCCAATGGTTACCTTATTGATCAATTTTTACATTTTGACAGCAACAAACGTCAAGATGAATACGGCGAAACTCCTGAAAATATGGCACGTTTTCCATTAGCGGTAGTAGACGCCATCATTGAACGTATTGGCAATGACAGAACCGCTTTACGTGTTACACCAGGTGCCTATTTTAATATGGCAACAGATGCCAATGACCGAGAAGTATTTGACTATTTATTACCAGAGCTAGAAAAACGCCAATTAGCATTTTTACATATCGGCATATTTGATGATGCGATGGAGTTTGATTATCTTGGCGGCACCGCGTCTAGCTACGTTAGAACAAACTACAGCAATACCTTAGTTGGCGTCGGCAGTTATACCGCTGAAACTGCCAGTAAAGCCATTGAGAATGATAAATTCAACTTAATTGCTATTGGTCGACCGTTTATTGCCAACCCAGATTACGTTGAAAAAGTTCGCAAAGGTGAGGAAATAACACCTTATTCTGAAGAAATGTTAGCAAGTTTAGTTTAACGACAATCTCAATAGCGCTAAGAAAAAAGGCCGATATGAATACTCATATCGGCCTTTTAAAATAATAAATTCTGGTTTTATTCGTAAGAGCGTTCTAACCAAGCAATTTGCATTTTTAAATCTGCTATTTCATCATTAGCATCAGTTAATTGCTGTTCAATCGTTTTTGACATGTCCATAGCTTGTTCGCTAGGTTCAATTGCTTTTACAGTTTCTTCGTGAGACATAATGCTCTCCTAATTCACGTTACAACAACTGTATTATTACATAACAACTTTCATTTTGCCTTATAAATTTAAAATTAAATTTCACTTCGAAACTTATCAACTACAAAAAGAAAGGAAACGAAACATAAAATTAACAATCAATACATTTAAAACAGTAAAACCTTACCATACTGAAAACTTTCACACTTAAACCCAAAACATAGATTTCAATTTATGTTGAATTTACCGCTAACTATCCCCACTTATCAAAAACACTTCGTAAAAATAACCTGCTATGCGTTTATTAAAATCTACTAAAGTTACCGATCTTCACGCTAATATTGACAACAGCTTCACCCGCAAAGCCACACGTGCCATTGTAATGAAAGGTGAGGATATTCTTTTACTTTTTACCGAGCGTTATCACGATTATAGTTTGCCTGGCGGTGGTATAGATGAAGGCGAAGATAATGTTACGGGTTTAGTTCGTGAATTGCGTGAAGAAACTGGTGCCCATAATGTCAGCAATATTAAAGAGTTCGGCTGTTATGAGGAGTATCGGAATTGGTATAAACCAGGTTTTGATGTAGTTCATATGTTGTCATATTGCTATACCTGCGATATTGACGCTGAATTACTAGCACCTGAACTTGAACCTCATGAATTGCAAAATGGTATGAAACCGCTTTGGCATAATATTCACGAAGCAATAGCACACAACGAGTCGGTTATTCGCAATAGTGCCAAAAAAGGCTTATCAATTGAAAGAGAAACCTTTCTTTTAAAACTTATTGTTAAAGAGCTTCTTTAGCCCTCACCTATTAGTGAAATTAACACTTTGATAATAATTAAAGCGTTAACTTCACATTAAAAATGTAATTTAACTGCTAAGTTTCAATATATTACTGCAAACCAAGATTTACATGTAAATAATTCTCATTTAGAATCAAGAGCTATATCAAGCTAGGATGTACGCAAATAAGCAATTTATTTGTAGAATGGATGAATAACAAACAAATTTCCCCACTGAGTTTAATTGAGCTAATTGAGTCACAGCGTTATGGCGTAGAATATCAACCTATTGTCGACTTAAAATCTAAAGATATTATGGCCTACGAATGTTTAGCGAGGTTCGCAGATAAAGATAACAATAACATTCCGCCAGATGTAATTTATGCGGCTTTACATGATAGTCCGCTCAGCCTTTTCCAAGTGGAATACCAACAAAAACTGCTACAGCTAGACCACGCCCCCACTAAAAGCGATATATTTGTCAACTTAGATCAAGACTCTTATTTTTCTACTGGCGAAGACAATGAAAAGAACCCTTTCCTAAGACTATTTAAAAGCTTTAAAAGTGCCAATATTGTGGTTGAACTAATAGAAAATTCAGAAATTAATGATGCAATTAAAAGCTTGGCAATGATTGATACTTTATCAAAAAGTAACATTAATACTGCCATCGACGATGTTTGTAACCCGCTTTCGATGATCTCAACCTCTGTAATTCAGTTAGTTGATTATATAAAACTAGACAAACATGTTGTGGCTGAGAAACACAATACCGATTTTATGTTGTTAGTTGAAGCTTTGATCCGTTACGCCCACAGTGCTGGCAAAAAAGTTATTTTAGAAGGGATAGAAACAGAAAGTGATATTGTTTTCGCCCGACAAATAAATGCTGATTACGTACAGGGCTTCTTATTTAAAAAATGGTTCCATCACTATAAGTAGAGAAATTAAAAACTGCGTAATAAAAAAGCCAACGACTTACATCGTTGACTTGTTATTTTGAATCACAACAGAGTATTACTTGTCGGCGCGACCCATAAACTTACGCTCTTCAGTATTAACTTTAATTTTATCACCAGTAGAAATATGTTCTGGTACTTGAACTGTTAAGCCAGTTGACAAAATTGCTGGTTTTGTACGGGCAGTAGCTGAGCCACCTTTAATTGACGGGTCAGTTTCAGTGATCACAAGTTCAACACTTGATGGTAAGTCGATACCAACTGGCACACCATCAACAATAATAACTTGAATACCCTGAGTATCTTCATTGATAAATAAAACTTCATCTTCAATAGATGATGTATTTAGGTTGAAAGGTGTATAGTCTTCATTGTCCATGAAAACGTACTCATCACCATCTACGTATGAAAACATTGCAGGTCGACGAGTTAGATCAGCAAAATTTAACATTTCTTCAGCTTTAAATGTTTCATCAACTTTACCACCGGTAACCACATCGTACATGCGCATTCTATAAAGACTACCGCCTGCTCGACCTTGTGGAACTGAACGTTCGATATCACGAACTATCATTACTTTACCGTTATATTCTATCGCGGCATTCTTTTTTATATCACTCGCTTTTGGCATGAAAAATCATCCTCAATTAATTAATGCAAGAAAAATAACATGTATTGCTGAATATGCAAGGAAATATATGCTAAATAGCGAGCTATACTGCGCTAGAGCATAGATTTAATAGCACAAATCACCATCATTATTAAATTAATTACGATTTAATTCATACAAAACTAAACTTTTATTGTGCTGCTGCGACCTTAGTAATAAGCCCAAAATTTTAAGGTTTACATATGTTCTTTCGCAAAACATTACTCACTACAACTATATTAATTACCACGATCTCACTTGCACTTATTGGTAAAAGCGCTTTAGCCAATAAAAACGCAGTAACTAACGACGTATATACCATCAAAATAATAGAGAACTGCCAAATTATCTCTGAAATTCCATTAAGCTCGAAACAGGTGCAAGCATATTTGGCCTTGCAGCATGAAGAAAATAAAATGGCTAAGCTACAAGCTCCTATAACAGGAATTGAAGAGCAATTAAGGAATTATTCACAACAAATTGAGCAATTAAGTCAGCAAATGTTTACCAATTCAAAACAACCATTGCAGATAAATAAAGCTGTATTAGCTAAGCAGGAATTGGTGGTTGGCAAGCTTGATAATTTAATGGAAAAACATCAGGCTGACTTTGATGCACTAAGTGCGCAAGGAAGATACATTAGTAAGATTGCAGATAAATTTACGCAATTAATCGCGCCTCTGATTGCAGAAAATGAGCACCATCACATTAGCATTGGTCAGCGCGATGATAACCCTATTAACAAGCATTGTAATAATAACATGGCTAGTGTTCGCTTAACGAATGCAGGTTAATAGCTATCGAATTTGCCGAGAATACCGGAGTACTAAACGTCCGATATTCTCTATTTAACCTAGTTTAACGTTGAACCAAGCAATACGTTTTAACTCGCTCAAATCAGCCAATAGTCGTCCACGTTCGGCCATTAAAACCAATATGTAAGTATATATCGCGACCATCTTCAGTTTTACCAATTTTGTATGATTTTGCAGGCCCCATACTGCCATGGATTGGGCCTGAAATTGGAGTTAAGCTATCAATCAAGGTTTTCGTACTTGAATCAAGCGGGCTAGGCATTGACTCTTTTCGTGGCGAGGAGTTTTCAGGTGTTTTTACATTCTCACTTTTTCCTGCATCTTTTACACTATCAGATGATTGGCTCAGTAACTCCTGCATCAATTTTTTAACTTTTCCTGCGGCTAAGCCGCTAACATTTTCCTGTAAATATTTTAATACCGCATCGGTAAGCTCTTTTCGGCGAACTACCGACTTAAACTTCTTATCATCAAGCAATACTTCAACAAAGTTTACTTTATGAATTGAAATATGCTTATTCCCGTTATCGTCAATTACCGTTACCTGTAAAATAAACTCTCCCGCATTTTTAAGCACTTCAGTCCATTTAACTTTCACCCCCATGGTTAATGTCCACTCATCATTGTCATCATTTTGCTCACTAGTAGGAGGTATAGCTTCGCCTTCATGCTCTTTGCCTGCTCTAGCGCTGTCATCCGTCCCTATTTTTTCAAGATCTTTGTCTAGTAACCTAACCTCTACTCGTTCGATATCTTCATTGAGTCGTTCAGCTTTAACATCAAACTTCAGTGAAATAATTTCATCACATAAATCAGTAGCCACTTTATAATCAACAAAACTTCCTTTCGGTAAGGTCAATTCATTTGTACCAGGCAAGCCAAATGAATTGTCAGTAAAGTTGAGTTCATTGGTAGTACCAATAACAGGCCGAACAATAAAGCTTTCGGTATCTTGCATTAGCCTGTCCATTAACTTTTTGACAATATCGGCTAACGATGGTCCTAAAATACTAATTAATTGCGTTAATACTTCACTTGAGCCGCCCGATGCTCCAGACGTAGCAGCGGCAATAATTTCACCTAACTTTTTGGCAATGCTTTCTAAATCTTTATTGCCATTCGTGCTGCCACTGCTTGGAGTATTCGGTGTGTTAGGTTCATCTTTTAATGACTCGGTTAGCGTTGTTAATTGCTTAAGGAGTTCATTCAGTTTTACTTTTAAATCATCCATTTCTAACCTCTAGTTCCCACTTGAGTCGAATCTAAAGTATAGAAGCAAACAACTGTTCAACCAGTGTGGGTAATATAGATTGGCAAGTCTTTTGTAACAATTAATGGCAATAAAAAAGCACTGAATAGTGAAGCTATTCAGTGCTTTTAAGTAAGTATTGGTTTTTTATGCTGTTATCAAAATAAATCCATTTTTTACCAGCAAATAAACGTAAAATTAAATTTTAAAATTCATTTCTCTAAATGCTTATTTTTCAAGCAAATAATTAAGCGCTCCGGTGATAACCGCAACCTGGGCAATAATGCAGTTTTCATCGTCGACTAACGGGCTATCAGGATAAACTTCAGTAGTTGTTACGTAAGGAGCTTCAGTCAATCCCATGCATAAACCTAACTCACGAGCAGCATAATTAATAACGCCAAACTGCTGTAGAGGCACACCAATCAGTCTATTTTCGTCATCGCTTGGCGCGATATGAGTCACTTTCTCTACCGAGTCAATGATCGCTTTTTGAAACTTATCTTGTGGTTTAGTGGTATCGCCGACTAAATAAAAACCATCTGGAATATTCCAGTTTTTTTGTTCAATCGCGTCTCTTGCAGCAAGTGCTGGCCTAAAGTCACTGTTGTCAGTATCTGTCGTTTCATGAAGATCAATGTGGGCAATAAACTCTACCGCAAGTGATGCAACATATTGCATCGCAGCCGCTGATTCGCCAGCGGGGCTATCAGCATAAAAAGAACGATTAGGATCAATCGCTAACGGGTTCCAACGGTTAATTGTTTCGTAGCCCCATGGACTAATGCAAGGTAAAACAACAAAGTTAAATTCTTTCTGGAACTGTTCTGCCGTAGATTGTAAAAAGCGAATGGCACCTTGCACACCGCTGGTTTCATAACCATGAACACCACCTGTGACTAGCACAACAGGTTTATCAACTAACCAATTAGCTGACTTTATGGCGTATAACGGGTAACTTTTATTTGGATATTCTAGTAAACCATATTGCTCAACAATAAAGTCAGCCGCTAATGCATCAACTTTACTAACAACCTCTTCCAAATAGCTGCGTTTTACGTTTTGAATACTAAGCCATTGAGACTTTTCAGCATCACCCCATTTTTTACCTTGTGTGCCTATTGAATAAGTTGTTTTATTTTTCATCATATTACCTAGTTACTCGCACTACTTAAAATGAACATTTTACTGCCCTGTGATGCGTTTATTATACCTAGCGAGCAGCATATTCAAATATAAGTTAATACAAATATTTAATTGTTACTTGCGCTAAATGAGGTTTATCAGCAATACCGCAAAACTATATCGATACAGAGCGGAAATACAATAAATAGAAAATTCTTAACTAACATCGAAGACATATTGATAAATTTTTAATTTATAGGGCTTTTTTTCATATAAATGCTGCAAAATGAAATAAAATGAAATAAAATAATTACAATATAAACAATTTATTAACATTTACTTGCCAAAAGGAATTTTACTGTGCGCCAACAAAAATTATCAGCTTTATTAATTTCAAGTTTAGTCTGTGCATTTGGTGTTTTTGCAGAAGAACAACCAAAAGCAGAAGACCTAGTAGGAAAAAGTTATCTCGGTGTTCACGGTATGCGTATGAATACCGATGATGATAGATTGGCGCCAAATGACGTTGACTTTATCGAGCATGCAAATGGTGTTGGTGCTGAAGCAGGTTACCGCCTATCTGAATTTTCAGAATTGAGACTTTCTTATACACACCTTAATTTAACCAGAACAGGTTGGGCTCCAAGCACTCCATCTGGAAAAAATATAGCGGCAAATTATTTATACTTTCCAACTAAACAAAACTTTTATGTTATGGGTGGCGCGAGTGTTATTGACGTGATTGATTCAGACGTATCAGCAAACGTTGGTGCTGGCTATCGTCATTACCTTAGCGAGCGAAGCGCTGTTTATTTTGAAGGTAACGGTCATTACCAATTTGATAACAAATATACTGACTTAAGTGCACAAATTGGTTTTATTTACTTTTTCGGAGATACAGCCAAAAAAGTTGTTCGTTCTATTCCTGCTAAAGCTCCTGTAGCACCAGCAAAAGTAGCTCCTGTTGTTGCTCAACCTATTGATAGTGATAACGACGGAGTTGTTGACAGCAAAGACCAATGTAAAACAACACCAGCTGCAAACAAAGTTGACAGCAACGGTTGTACTGTATTCTCAGAAGGCAATGACGAGTTACGTTTGCAAGTAAATTTTGATAACTCTAAAGCTGTGGTAAAAGCAGAATATTTAGATAACATTAAACTTGCCGCTGACTTTTTAACTAAATACCCTCACACATCTTTAGCGATTAAAGGTCACACTTCTATCCAAGGCTCGGCTGCTTTTAACAAAAAGCTTTCACAGCAACGTGCTGATGCTATTGTTGCTGTATTAACTGATGAGTTTGGTATTGATTCGTCGCGTTTAACTGCGCAAGGCATGGGTGAAGAAGAGTTATTGAATACGGCTAACAATGCTGCTGCTCACGCAGAAAACAGACGTATTGAAGCAAAAGTTAGTGTAAAAACTAAAGTTGCTGTTAAGCGTTAAAAACCAGTTAACTTAACATTGAAAACGCTGTTATCATTATGTGATAACAGCGTTTTTTTATGTCAAAAATATACCAAGCCTATAAAGTGCTCATGATACTAGAAACTTTTAATTACTAAGTTGCATAAGGTTATCACTAATGTCAGAAATATTTGTTCAATTATTAAGTGATATACGCCAATGTACACTTTGCGAAGAATATTTACCGCTAGGAACTAACCCGGTATTACAAGTTTCACCATCTGCTCGCGTTATTATTGCCGGTCAAGCTCCGGGGATAAAAGTGCATCAATCTGGCCTTCCGTTCGATGATAAAAGCGGTGAACGGTTGAGACAATGGTTAGGTATTGATACTACAACTTTTTATAATGATGAAATCTTTGCCATATTACCGATGGCGTTTTGTTACCCCGGTAAGGGAAAGTCTGGCGATTTGCCACCAAGACCAGAATGTGCAAATAAATGGCGTGAACAATTACTTAAACAACTACCGAATGTTGAGTTAATTATTACTATTGGAATTTATGCACAAAATTGGCACTTACCCGATAAAAAAGAGAAATCCTTAACTGAAACCGTTAAAAATTGGCGGTTCTTTTATAATGAAACAAGCCCAGCAATTATACCAATTCCACACCCAAGCCCAAGAAATAACATCTGGTTAAAGAAAAACCTTTGGTTTGAGCAAGATGTTGTCCCGATGCTACAGGGGCAAATTAAAAAAGTACTAAACAGCGCTAATTAGGTAGTTATTTTCTCATTATTTCCACCCCAGTTTTTCAACAAAGTCATTATCAAGCGCTTTAGCAAACTGCTTTGCTTCAATAGCTACTTCTTCTAACAACCTTTCCTCTTCACTTTTTGGCATAAACGACGGAACTTTAATTGGAAAACCTGACTCATCAATTGCCATAAAGGTAATGAAACAACGATTCGTGACAACAGAGCCATTTTCTTTAGGATCTCCCGATCTAACAGCCACATATATGTGCATACTTGTTTTTCCTGTATGCACTATTTGAGCCTTCACTGTCACCATTTGTCCAACCAAAATAGGCCGAATAAATCGAATTCCATTGGCAGATACAGTTACGCAATAGCGCTTACTCCATTTAGCTGCACAAGCATATGAAGCTTGATCAATCCATTTCATAACCATTCCACCATGAACCTTGCCACCAAAGTTAACATCAGTCGGTTCAGCTAAAAAACAAAATTCAATAGAATTATTATTATCCATATATGATGAGTTCCGTTAAATTATTGTATTTCTTTAATTAATATAGTCGCAAATAAGTTTTTTCCCAACATCCTCTACTGTTTTAGTCAAATAACCTTCATTCATCTAAAGATGAAGCAGGTTTTACTAAAATTGTTAATTAAATCATGGCTAATATATGCTAATTTAACATTATAACGATTATTGTAATGGAGCTGGCTGTAAGTAAGCCTAACGAATTTGCAAAACCAAGAAACTCAATTAGATGACATTCAATGCCATGAATGCGCCTTAAGCATAAAACTGCCAAAACTAGCAGAAAATCAAAAAGCACAGTGCCCGCGCTGTGGCTTTACCTTAAGTGCAATTCATCGCAACGCAAATGAAAGAATAGTAGCCTTTGCCATTACCGCATTAATTTTCTTAATCGCTTCTTTGCCCTTTGAGTTTTTGTCATTTAGTACTAATGGTTTAGAAAACAAATTCAATATCAGCGCTAGTTTTTTTATTTTGATAAATAATAACTATCAGTTGTTAGCATTAATCGAATTCCTCACTATATTTGCCATTCCGACCATTATTCTTTTAACAGTTATTTACCTGTTAATTCCGATGAATAAAGGGCTATATCCAAAGCATGGTCGTTCGCTACTCAATTTAGTATTTAAATTGCTGCCATGGAGCATGGTAGAGATATTTCTTATTGGCGCCTTGGTTAGCTTAATTAAAATAATTTCTATGGCAGATATTGAAATTGGCTTGTCATTTTATGCCTTTATTTTATTTTCTTTATCAATGACATTAGTCGCATTGCACCTTGATAAAAATCAGCTTTACACATTACTTGCTAAAGTTGAAAAAGAACACGATATCGACATTGCTTTAAGTCAGCACCATGTTGCACAAGAAGATCCCAGCTCACATGCGCTGAGCGTACAAAAAACCTGGGCATTATTAATTACTGCTGTGGTTTTATATATACCGGCGAATACACTGCCGATAATGACAACAAGGCTCTTTGGTCAAGATGACCCAAGTACAATCATTGGTGGGGTTATTTTATTGTGGAGTTTGGGCTCGTACCCCATTGCCATCATTATTTTTGTTGCCAGTGTCATTGTCCCGGTAGCTAAAATATTGGTTTTAGCTTGGTTAAATTATAGTGTGCAAAAACAAAGTGATAGCTTAAGCTTAGAAAGAGTAAAATGGTATAGACTAGCTGAATTTGTCGGGCGCTGGTCAATGATCGATGTTTTTGTCGTTATTGTTCTCGCAAGTTTAATACAATTAGGCCCAACAATGAGTATTACCCCTGGCGCAGCCACCTTGGCTTTTTCTGGTGTGGTTATCGTAACTATGCTTGCTGCAATGAGCTTTGAACCAAAACTAATTTGGAAGAATACAAACAATTATGAATGATAAGCAAACATCAACTGCAACGGTAAAACCCATTAAAACCATATCAACCGTTTGGTTTATTCCCTTAATCGCGGTCTTTATCGGCTGTTGGATGCTTTATTATCAATGGAGCAATGAAGGCTCTGAAATAACCATTAACTTTGCAACTGCTGAAGGTATGGAAGCAGGTAAAACTAAAATAAAATCACGCAATGTTGATATTGGCGAAGTCAGTAAAATTCAGCTTGATGAAAACGGCAGCGGTGTTATCGTCACCGCAAAAATCAAAAAATCTGCAGAACGCTTTCTAGTTGATGACAGTATGTTTTGGGTAGTTTCACCACAAATATCTCATGCAGGTATTTCCGGGCTTAGTACCTTAATATCCGGCGTCTATATTGAAATATCTCCCGGTAAAAGTGATATTGAAGCATATGAATATATTGCATTAGAATCGCCTCCCATTACGCCAGTTGGCACACCAGGCTTACATATAACGCTTAATAGTGATGACCAATTTGCCTACTCAAAAGGCGACCCAATTATTTATAAAGGTTTAACGGTTGGGCAGTTCGAAGATATTTATTTCAACTTTGAAGAACGTGTTGTTTACTACAATGCTTTTATAAAAGCGCCTTATCACCAGTTAATTACCAGCAACACTAAGTTTTGGGATGTTAGCGGTATAAGTTTAGATTTAAACGCCGATGGTATTTCAGTTAAAACGGGTAACTTTGAAACCATGTTAACCAATGGAGTGACTTTTGGCATTCCTGATGGAATGGATATCGGTGAAAAAATTGGTGAGCGCTCTTATTATGATATTTATGCAAACTATGAAGCGGCTGATGATGAAAGATATCGTAGCTCAATTGAATTTGTCGTACTCGTGAGTGATTCCATTCGAGGGTTAACCGTTGGCGCGCCAGTGGAGTATCGCGGAGTACAAATAGGTAAAGTGCGTTCAACCAACCTCATTCTGTCTCGTGCTCAAGACAAACTAATAAAAGATGACTTTAAAATTCCGGTATTGATAAGCTTGCAACCAGGAAGAGTTGGGTTACCTGATAATGATGATGGCGCAAATTTAATGATGGAGCAGAATACACATTGGATTAAACGAGGGTTAAAAGCTGTTTTACGCACAGGTAATATTTTAACAGGTAGTTTATTTGTTGACCTTCAACACCAAAAAGAACAACCAATTAACGAACTCGCTAAATACGACGAGTATGCCATTATTCCCACCAGCTCTGATGATTTCGCACAAATCACTGCCAAAGCAGAGCAGTTTATGGATAATTTAAACAGCCTTCCACTTGAGCATTTAGGCGAAAATGCTAATCAACTAATGCTAGAAGTCAGTCAAACAGCACTAGAATTACAAAGTGTCAGTAAAAGCTTAAACTCGTTACTTAACCAAGTTGAACAAGAACAAATTTCTAGTCAATTAACAACTACGTTAGCCGGTATAAATGCCTTAACAAGTGACCTGTCATCAGGCTCAAAAGGCTACGAAGACTTGCGCGTTACGTTAAAAACGCTAACCGCAACCATGAATGAGTTAAAACCATTACTGAATCAACTAAAACATAAGCCTAACAGTTTGATATTCAACGACGGTGAAACAATTGAACCAACACCAACAAAGCGTAGTGGAGCACAACAATGAAAACAGCGTTAATCATCATACTATTGTCTGTTATGACAATGACGGCTTGTAGCTCAAATAACACACCAAAAACTCAGTACTATTTACTAAATAGCCCAACGAAAGCCATATCAGTTGAGCCAGCTACGGCAAAATCGGCAACAGAAAAAGAATCGACTCTATCGATAACATTATTGGAGTTACCTGATTATTTAGCACAGCCTAATTTAGTATTACAACTATCAAATCATCAACTACATTACTCAAACTTTCATATGTGGGCAGAGCCTTTAAACGTAGGATTGGCGCAAGCGTTGGCAAATGATTTAAACAATATAAATAAACGCTATAACGTTTCTGTCACACCAGAAGTAAATTCTACAACACCAGCCGACATTGTGATTAAAATAACAGCATTTCAAGCCACGCATCAATCACAAGTAATATTGGTCGGGAACTATACCCTTAAATCTTCTGATTTAAGATCAAAGAATGCAGCAATAAACCAAACAAAACATTTCAAGTTCGCCGTTGAACTAAGTGATAATGGCTACCCACATGCAGTCGAAAAAATGCGTGCAATCGCCCTGCTTTTAGCAGAAAAAATATCGGAAAGCATTGCACATTAGAAGATAACTAATAGGGGCTAAAATGACGCCAGCCATTGCACAATTAAATAAGTTATCTCTACCTTTTCAATTGCATCAATACCAGCATGATGCAAATTGTAAGTCATTTGGACTTGAGGCAGTTGAAAAGCTTAATGTTGCCGAAGAATGCGTATTTAAAACCTTAGTTGTAGATGTAGACAACTCCTACCTTGCCGTTGCAATTATTCCTGTTGCCCTGTCTCTTAGTTTAAAAAAAATAGCCAAAGCCCTTAGTGCTAAAAAAGTAAAAATGGCCGATGCCATCAGGGTACAAAATTCGACTGGTTATGTACTTGGTGGGGTAAGTCCTTTAGGGCAAAAAAAGCCATTAAAAACTCTACTCGACAGCAGTGCAACAGTATTAGAAACACTGTACATTAGTGGCGGTAAACGGGGTTTAGAAATTGAGTTAGCACCCCGGCACCTAATCAATTCGCTACAGGCCAGCTACGCCTCTATCACTAGTTAAAGCTAAGTTAATAATAATGAATATTACTAATAGCTACTTAATTTTACTAAAAAAACTCTTGATATTCATTAGTGCGATTTTATTCTCAACACACCTTAGCGCCGAACAAGCATTTAAAATAGTGGTTGGGCTGTCAAAGCCTCCTTACGTTATAAAAGAAAACATGTCAGGCTTTGAATTGGAACTGGTACAGCAAGTGTTTAAAATTTCAGGAAAAAAAATAGAGTTTATTTTCGTTCCTTACGGACGCTCAGAAAAAATATTAGAACTTGACGACATCAGTGCTGTAATGACAATAAATAAGCAAATGTTTCCAAATAGCAAATCACTCAGTGAAAACTATATTAACTATGAAAACGTTGCAATTACATTAAAGAAAAATAGTATATTACTACCGAATATCTCAACGCTAGCCAATTACACCGTTGCATCATTTCAACTTGCACATAAAGTTTTAGGTCAAGAGTTCGCCGATGCAATGGCAAGTAGTCCTATGTTTACACAAGTTGCAGATCAAGAAAAACAAGTCGAACTTTTACTATTAGGTCGTATGGACGTCGTTGTCATGGATATAAAGATATTTCTTTACTACTTAAATAAACTTAACATAGCGGCAAGAGAGTCTGAAGTTACATTTCACCATATATTTCCTGTTAGCCCTTATAGAATGGCTTTTAAACATCAAGATGACATGGCGGAGTTTAATCGAGCATTGGCTAAATTTAAAGGTTCAGCAAGCTATCAAAAACTCATAAAAAAATATGCATTCAATTAAGTTGAAGCTTGGTTTGGCAATAAAATGACTTTACCATCACTTTTGTTAAGTGCGTAATGATCAAGCGCTTGAGCAAAGTCTTCAAAACCAACACTGGCATAAATATCAGTTTTAAAAATACCCTGCGCGAATAGTTTCTGCACTTTTGAGCTTAATGCCAGTACTTTTAATGGCGATACATCACCAATATATTTAGCTAACCAAAACCCCTCAATGCGAATATCTCTAAAGATCAAATCAGCAACGCTAAATAACCCGCCAAGCGGATCAAATGTTTCAGTTAAACGTCCGTAAACAATCGCCGTTGAACTATTCGGCATTGCCTTTAACAACATAGGAGTATCTTTTGCTGCCACGGCATCGACTAACACAGTCGCGTTAAGGGTTTTAGCCTGTTGCTTTAAGCTTTCAACAAAGGTTTCTTGCGAGGTTAAAAGTACCGAGGTAGCACCTAGTTCCTCCAATACGCTTACATTAGCTTCACTGCGTACTGTCGCAATAGTTTTAAGGCCTTTGAGTTTTGCATAACGAATTACCCCTTTACCTACTTGGCTCGCTGCTGCATTAATCACAATCGCTTTAGCCCCAAGCTCTATCGCGCGTTCGACCAAACATACCGATGTGCAGGGGTTAACGATAATAGTTGCCGCCTGCTCATCACTTAGCTCTTTGCGCACAGGTAAACAAAAGTTTGCCTTGGTAATAGCATATTCGGCCCAAACACCATCGTTGCCAGGTTGGGCTGATAATGCCACGCGTTTGCCTTTTAACCATGCACCATAAAGCCCAGCATTAGCCTCAACAACAACACCACAACCTTCAAACCCGACAAACGCACCGTTGTTCGGCGCTAAGCCATATTTACCCAATAAATAGACAAGATCAGATGGGTTAATAGGTGCAGCCAACATTTTCACTAACACCTGCCCTTTACGTAATTTTGGCAGCGACTTTTCTGTTAGTCTGATCCGTTGTGATGATGTTAATTCACTATCATCACTAAGCTTTAACGCAAAACCTTTTACTGCTTCCATGGCCAATTCAGACAAACTAAGCTCCTGTTTTTATTATTTATCATCTTAATACATCACAATATAGCGAAGAACATAACAATGAGAAATAGCTAATTCATAAACTAACTTTATTATCAGGTTATTGTTAACCATGTAAATGCAACAAAGTTAAAATCAATCATTTTATTTACACTTTACAATGTCAAAAGTAGAGACCTGAATACCTGTACAACATTCAATTAAATGCCTCAAAGCCTTTCCTGAAGATAACCTCAGACCACATTGCACTGTAAGTGTTTTAATTTAGAAACAAATCGCCAACAAATATACAACGCAGCACCTTGCTATCAATGACCACATACAATATTTTGTATGTAAGTACAATATAACTTATATTCAACAGCGTAAGTTAAACATCTATTTGAAATTATATTATGGCAGATGTACCTAACAATCTAGGAGCTAAAAAATATATGCACCTCACCACTAGCTTTGGTCAAATTAAATTTATTTCTTCTAGGCTTGCAGAAGTCATTATCAATCAAGACGTAGAAGTTTCTATCGAATTTGTCGAAGAATACGACGCGATCATGAAAACGCACTTTCGCGAGCCTTACGCCGTTCTAGTTAATCGAATCAATAACTATAGTTACACATATGAAGCACTACTTTGTATTGGCTCTGCCCAAAACTTAAAAGCTGCAGCAATCATTAATTACGGTGCAACCAATGCACGGCAGGCTAAAGACTTACAGTCAGTTCGCCAGGTAGATAAACTAACTATTAAGGAGTTTTCAGGGTTAGAGCTAGGGCGTGAGAGTGCTATTGAATGGCTTGAAGCACAATTGCACAATGCTATTATCGAGCCTAGTTAGGAAAAAACGCGATGACTAAATAATCATCGCGCTTAGTGTAAGTACTCGTTCAACAACAAGTAAAGTTAGCTAACTAAGGCTGCTCAAATTGTCCTATTAAACCGCTTCAATACCAACAGATACCACTTTATATTCTGGGCACTTGGTATGCTTATCAGTAACATCACCAGTAACACGATTGATCATCAACTCAGGAAAGTGGAAAGTGGTAAACAAAATGCCTTGATTAACTTTGTCACTTATCTGTGCTTTTAGCACAATTTCACCACGCGCTGAAAATAAGCGTACTTGGCTATCATTGGTGATATTTTTCTCTTGAGCATCAATATGGTTAACCAACAATACATCCTCGCTAACAATATCACCATTACCGGTACGACGCGTCATAGTGCCACAATTGTAATGCTCTAAATTTCGGCTAGTGGTAAGAATATAAGGAAATGCTGCACCATTTTTTTCAATTTCAACACTTTCTTCAAAAGGATAAAAATGAAAACGCCCTAAACCACGTTTGAATGATTCAAGATGCAATATTTGCGTATCTTTACCATCTTTCGCAACTGGCCATTGTAGACCGTTTTCACCTAAATTATCCCAGGTTATGCCAGCAAAAAATGGCACCACTTGTGCTATCTCTTCTAGCATAGTATCTGCTTGATAATCAGCCTGTTGATAGCCTAAAGCATTCATCATTTCGACAATAATTTGTCCATCAGTTTTGCAACCAGCTTTTGGCGTTACCGCAGCATTTACTTTTTGTACACGGCGCTCGCCATTGGTAAAGGTGCCGCTTTTTTCTAAAAAAGAGGTGCCAGGTAAGACAACATCAGCCATTTTTGCCGTTTCGGATAAAAAGATTTCTTGCACAATTAATAGCTCAAGGTTTGAAAGACTAGCAACAACATGCTGTTGATTTGGATCGGTTTGCACCACGTCTTCACCTAAAATCCATAAGGCTTTTAAATCGCCCGCCAAGGCAGCATTAAACATTTCAGGAATTTTATACCCCACCTCTTTTGGCATTTCGGCATTATAATGTTCTTGGTAATATTGATGATTCTCATCAGTATCAACTGGGAAATATCCCGCACCTTGATGTGGCTGACAGCCCATATCGGCGGCACCTTGAACATTATTTTGGCCGCGTAATGGGTTCATACCAACACCGCGGCGCCCTATATTCCCCGTCAACATGGTTATATCGGCAATACACATAATAGCTCGGCTACCTTGTGAGTGCTCGGTAACCCCCAAACCATGAAAGCTCATGGCATTGTTGGCTTTTGCATAGGCCATTGCCGCATCTCGCACTAAGGCTTTATCAACACCTGAAATATCGGCAAGCTGGTCAATATTTAGCGCCATAATCGCATCATGATAACTTTGATACTCTTCAGTGCGATTATCAACAAAGTTCATATCCACCAAACCTTCATCAATAATGTAATAAGCCATCATATTGAGCACAGCAACGTTAGTACCCGGACGTAATTGAATATGCCATTGAGCGTAACGAGCCAGTTCAGTTTCAACCGGATCAATAACAATCAGTGGTGTGCCTTTCGTCACTTTTTGCTTGATTTTAGCGCCCGTTACCGGATGTGCTGCGGTTGGGTTTGCGCCAATAAGCATAATAAATTCAGTATGCTTAATATCATCAATTGAGTTGGTTGCCGCACCGGTACCAAAGCTTTTTTGCATGCCGTAAGCCGTAGGTGAATGACAAACCCGCGCACAGCAATCAATATTGTTAGTGCCTAGCACTACACGGATCATTTTCTGTAATAAGTAGTTTTCTTCATTAGTACAACGCGCTGAAGAAATACCGGCGATAGCATCACTGCCATGCTGGTTTTTAATCGAGAGTAAACGTTCGGCTAAGTACTCAAATGCTCGCGCCCAAGATACTGGCGTTAGTTCATCATTGATACGAATTAATGGTGTGGTTAAACGATCAGGATGATTATAAAAACGCCATGCATATCGTCCTTTCAAACACGTATGGCCAGCATTTACTGCCGCATCTTTTGGCGCTTCTATCGATAATATTTTGTTATCTTTTACCGAAACCTCTAAGTTACAACCTACCCCGCAGTAAGAACATATGGTGCGAATTTTTTCGGCATCGGCCGTGCGGTTGGCGCGAAATACATCACTTATTGCCCCCGTAGGACAAGTTTGTGCACACGCACCGCATGAAACACAGTCAGAGTCATCAAAACTCACGTCTTGACCTTTTATAATACGGCTATCAAAACCACGTCCAACAGCAGATAACACCTGCTCACCTTGAATTTCGTCGCAAGCTCGCACACAGCGATTACAATCAATACATAAAGATAAATCCATACGCATATATGGATGAGCCTCGTCTTTACTTACTTCCGGTAATGTATCACGACTTTGCTTACCACGACTTTCTGCATTGCCAAAACGTATTTCTCTTACACCGGTGGCAACGGCGACGTCTTGTAACTCACAGTAATTATTTGACGGACATTCTTCACAATTATCAGGGTGATCACTGAGCACTAATTCAACAATATTTTTACGTAGTTTTTCTACTCGCGTTGAGTTAGTAAAAATATGCATACCGTCTGCAATTGGCGTATGACACGATGCCATCACTTTTCGCGGACCATCGGCAGATAAAGCAATATCAACTGAACACACACGGCAACTGCCATAAGCATCAAGGCGAGTGTCATCGCATAAGGTTGGAATATCATATTGCTTGTTTTGCTCTAATCGACGGCTAAAATCTAACACCGATTCATCAGCAATAATGTTATGGGCAACACCATTTAAAAAAGCAACTTTGTTCGTCATCATATCAGTGGTTAAATTAGACATTAGCTTGCTCCGATGCTGATTGTCCTGACTCAGGCTTTTTTGCGGCAATAAATGGCTTCAATTCATCAGCAAAATACTGCAAAATATTTTGAATGGGTAAAGGAACACCGCCACCTAGTGCGCATAGTGAGCCTAGTTGCATGGTTTCTAACAAGTCATCAAGTAACTCTCGGTTCAATAACTGTTTACCATCAATAGCATCTTGCACCATTTCTTGACCGCGCACTGAGCCCAGCTTACATGGGTAACATTTACCGCAAGATTCTGCGGCAGTAAATTCAAATAAATGCTCAATATAGTCAATCATCGACAGCTGTTCAGGTAAGCCAATAACACTTGCATGGCCCAATAAAAAGCCATTTTCAGCAAACGATTCAAAATCTAGCGTTAGCTTTTCTAGTGCTGAAATTGGTACTACACCGCCTAATGGCCCGCCAATATGCAAAGCTTTTAACGGCTTTGAGAAGCCGCCAGCCATGGCAAATAAGTCAAGCATCGGCATGCCCATCGCAACTTCATATATTCCCGGCTTAGTAAAACTACTGTCTAATGATACCAGTTTGCTCCCCGTTGATTTGCCGTTACCTAAAGCAAAGTACTGCTGCGCGCCTTCGCTAAGAATAAAGTTAATTGGCGCAAACGTTTCAACATTATTCAATATGGTTGGGCAACCAAACAAGCCGCTTTGGGTTGGAAATGGCGGTCGTACTGACACTAAAGGACGTTGTCCTTCAATTGAGCGCAATAACGCGGTTTCTTCACCGCATATATAAGCACCGGCACCACGAATAATTTTAAAACTAAACTTGAAAGCCATATTGTCTAGTAAGCCTAAGGCTTCAAATTCAGCAATGGCCGCTTCAGTTGTTCGAATGGCTTGAGGATATTCATCGCGAATATAAAGTACGCCAGTTTCAGCGCCGGATAAATAACCTGCCATCAACATACCGAACAATACAGCATGCGGACGTTGCTCTAATAAGTATCGATCACTATAAGCACCAGCGTCACCTTCATCAGCATTACAAACGATGTATTTTTCATCACCTACCACATCACGACATGAACGCCATTTAAAGCCCGTTGGAAAACCAGCGCCGCCACGACCACGTAAGCCAGAGTCTGTTATTTGCTGTAACAACTCATCAACCGTAAACTGTGCGATTGCGTTTGAAAACACTTGATAGTACTGCGCGACATCATTAATTTTAGCGGTCAATATCGGTTGTGCTAAATTCGATTCAACGTAGTAGTGCTCTGACGATATAGCATTGTCAGCGTTAATAATTTCAGCAAGATTTTCAATATCATTACCGGAATAGTTTTCTTTATTTATTTGAAAGGCACTATTTTGCGCACAGCGCCCTAAACAGGTGACATGACCAATGTCATCAGCAGAAAAGTGCTGCGTTAATTTTGCTTTTACATTGTGCTGAGTATCAGCGCATAAACAGGAAGAGCCATTACAAACGTAAGCTTTTTTATTGGCGTTATCACCATCAATAAAATCATAAAAACTAGCCGTACCATGCACAACCGCTTCACCGATAAGCAACTCTTTAGCTAATGCTTTGCGTTGTGCTTTTGACTTGGAGTCTTCGCCAATAGCAAGTTCTTGAAATAAGGTATGATCAATACCTTGGCGTTTCGCCAGTGCCGTTAAATTTTTTGACATGTTTCCTCCAATGGCAACAATCGCCAATCACCATGGTATAAATTAAATCCGCTTTTCGTGGTAAAGCCAATTAAAGTTAAATCGAATCGTTTCGCTGCTTGTATTGCCAAATCAGACGGTGCACCAACCGCAATAAGTACGGCAACTCCGGCCATTACCGTTTTTTGCACTATTTCAAAGCTTATGCGCCCACTCACGGCAACGCAATATTGTGCCTGGCTAATATTGCTACTTATTAAACTATTGCCTAAAAGTTTATCAAGCGCGTTATGTCGGCCAATATCTTCTTTAACATCAATAATATTGCCAGTAGCATCAAATAATGCTGCGGCATGTGAACCACCTGTTTGAACAAACTGCTCTTGCACAGCGCGCATAATATCAGGCATTGCGCAAATGGCGCTAAATGCTAGCCAATGTTTATCTTGGCTCAACACTGGTGGACTTTTCATTTCCAACGACTTTAATGAAGTCGTTCCACATAAACCACAACTGCTATAAGTGACTTGAAAACGCTCAAGCGATTTAATATCAGGAATAACACCGGTATTAAGTTTCACTTCCCACTGATTATTATCTTCAGGTTGGCTTGATGAATTCGAGCCTTGCCCTTGCAAGTGTTCTAGCTCATCATCATCTAATCCTGTTTCTGAGCGAATACTTTCTAGCTCTGAAAACTGTTTAATAATGCCTTCTGATAGTAAAAGTCCGACAATTAACGCTTTGTCATCGCCTGGTGTGCGCATGGTAATCGAAAATATTTGGCTTTCGCATTTGCTACTTTCGCTTACTTGCCAAGTTAAGCGTATTTGCAACGGCTGCTCAGCAATAACTTGATCATATTGCAATTTTCGTCCATGAGCTTGGTAGCGAAACTTCGCTAGCTCAGTGATTGCAGGGTCTTTCAACTCAGCTCTGGGTGCTGATACTTTACTACTCATAAATGGTTATAAACTACTAACAAAAATAAAAATCTCATTTAATAATACCGCTTAACCATCAACGTGGAAAGCAGACGCTACTGTTAGTGACATTATTAAAACAACAAAACGTATAGCTTTTGTTGCAAATCAACTAATGCTCGGTAAATTAAGGTTAGATTAACTTTTCTAACGCAAATAACTAATACCATAATCAGACAAAAACTAAACAAAAATTAGGAATGCATATGGCCACCGATGTAGAAATAGCACAGCAATTTACTCCACGTCCAATTTCAGAAATTAGTACTGCACTTAATATATCACCTGAAGATTTAAACCCTTATGGGCGTGATATTGCAAAAGTTGATGTTAATGCTTTAAAGAAACCTCAAGGTAAGCAAGGTCGACTTATCCTAGTATCGGCGACAACACCAACACCATCAGGTGAAGGGAAAACCACCACAACTATTGGTTTAGGACAAGCATTCACCCAATTAAATGAATCGGTATGTTTAGCCTTACGGGAGCCTTCTTTAGGCCCATGCTTAGGAATGAAAGGTGGTGCTACCGGTGGCGGCTATAGCCAAATAATGCCTGGCGATCGTATAAACTTACACTTTACTGGAGATTTTCACGCCATTACTAGCGCCAACAACTTACTATCAGCCGCTATCGACAATCATATTTATCAAGGCAATATTCTACACATTGACCCACGACAAATCGTCTGGCGTCGTGTGATGGACATGAACGATCGTAGTTTACGAAAAATAGTCTTAGGTTTAGGCGGAAAAATGCAGGGTATACCACGTGAAGGTGGCTTTGATATAACCGCTGCCTCTGAAGTAATGGCTATGCTTTGTTTAGCAAATGACGCAAAAGATTTAAAAGAACGATTAGACCGAACACTTATCGGCTATACCTACGACGGTGAGCCAGTAGTCGCTAAGCAACTTGAAATTACGGGCGCGATGATGGCGCTATTACGTGACGCTTTACAACCTAACTTAGTGCAAAGTTTTGAAGGCACACCAGCATTTGTTCATGGTGGTCCATTTGCCAATATCGCTCATGGTTGTAATAGTGTTATCGCCACTAAAATGGCGATGCATCATGCGGATTGGGCGATTACCGAAGCAGGTTTTGGCTTTGATTTAGGCGCCGAAAAATTCTTTGATATTAAATGCCGCATTGCCGACTTAGACCCTGATGTTGTGGTCTTAGTAACGACCGTACGCGCGTTAAAAATGCATGGTGGAAAAGACAAAAATAATTTAGTTGAAGAAGACATTACCGCCGTTCAACGAGGTTTAGAAAACTTAGATAAACATATCGAAAGTGTTGCACTTTTTAATAAACATGCAGTAGTTGCATTAAATCGCTTTGCGACCGACACCGATGACGAAGTTGGTATTATTCGTAACCGTTGCATTGAATTAGGCGTTTCATTCGCGGAAACTCGTCACCATGCTGAAGGTGGTAAAGGTGCGATTGATTTAGCAAAAATGGTGATGTCTGCCGTCGATAAAAGCAAACCTTTTATTCCGTTATATCAATTAGATGAACCTGTGTTAGAAAAAGTGCGATTGGTCAGTAGAGCAATGTATGGCGCTGACGATGTTGCTTTTTCAAAGCAAGCTGAAAAAGATTTAAAACATGTTGAACAACTTGGTTTAACGCATTTGCCTATTTGTATTGCTAAAGCACCAAGTTCACTATCTGATGATCCCCTTTTACATGGCCGACCACGTGATTTTGAAGTTACCGTAAGCTCAATTCAAATTAACGCCGGTGCTGGATTTTTAGTAGTGTTGACGGGGAATATCATGCGTATGCCTGGGCTACCAAAACATCCTGCAGCGAATGATGTGCAATTACTTGAAAACGGCGTTATTACTGGTGTTGAATAACCACGAATACAGCAAGAGTTGATGTAAATAGTTAAACATCAAAAATAGCGAATAAAACTAGGGTGAAGTTAATTTACGTTGCGTAATACTTCACCCTTTTTTGTTATATATTTCTAGATTTAGTTTGTAGACTTATCATTAGATAGTGAAAGCTTTAACTGCGTATTTTAGTCGCATAGTTTGATAATAATTTTGCTACCTGTGCCTTTGGTGTTTTAGCCAAACGCTTAATTAAACTAAACGGTATTTCCTCAATATCATGACGTTCGCTAATATCATCAAGCAATTTAAGCCAAAGTTTAGCTGTCATCTGTGCATCAAATAACGCTCTATGAAAGCTGCCATCAGCAGCAATGTTTTTGTAATTAATCAAGGTGCCCAACTTGTGATTTGGCGCATCTTGATAAATACGGCGTGACACTAATAGCGAACAGGTAAATTCACCTATCACTTCTCTATCGATACGCGCTAACTCTGCACTTAAAAAGCGACCATCAAATGATGCATTATGAGCAAGCAAGTTACTATCGCCAATAAAGTCGGCAAACTCTGCCATGACTTTTGCACAAGATGGCGCAGGCGCTAACATACGGTTAGTAATGCCAGTATAGTTTTCTATAAAACTGTTAATGCGCCGACCTGGATTCATCAAGGCTTGAAACTTATCAACTTCAATACCGTTTTCTAATTTCATCGCACCTATTTCAATGGCTCGGTCTCCTTGGTCTGGAGATAACCCCGTAGTTTCAAAATCGAGTACGACTATCGAGCTAGCTAACACTAACGCTTCCTTTTCTAATGACAACATTTTATGAGTGGGAAATTATCGCATAATTTACTTTGCTAAGGTATGACGACTAAATATTTCTCAATTCAATGTTTCTAGTTTTAGTCAATTATGGGATATTAAAATAGACGAAAGTGGCAAGAACTAGCTAAGTATATAACGGGGTTACTTTGCAAAAATTAAAAATTTCCATATTCCTATTGTGCAGCATAATAACCACGGTATCCGCTTCAACAATCAACAGTAAAATAAACTTCTACGATATCTCTCCTAAAACGATACCAGATATAAAAGCAGAAATAATAAAAAACACACCTATTAAGTCCAACGGTGTGAAATTTCATGGCAGTACCACTTGGCAAATTAAATGGAATATTAGCTGGAAAAGTAAAAATGATATTTGTTACTTAGATACAAGCTCAGCTACGTTAAAGGTAGAATTTACTATGCCAAGAATATCTTTAGCAATGAAGCCTGTGCTTAATGTTAGCAATGCTTTTGATAAATACTATCAAGCATTGCTAACCCATGAAAAAGGACATATGAACAACGGTGAAAAAGCACTAAATGAAGTGAATCAATTACTAGACAACTTTAGGTCTTATCGCGAATGCAATACGTTAAATGATGCAGTAAAGAGCTCAATTACGGGGGTTGTCAACAAATACAAGCAACTTGATAGTGTTTACGATGAAAAAACAAATCACGGTAAGCTGCAAGGTGTTTCATTTAAAGGTTTTATTTGATTTTTAACGGTTAGTTATGCCATTTAACATGTATTGCATTACCCTTTTTTCAGCTTTTATTGTTAGCTTTGGCTATTAAATCAAGAAAATAGCATTCCTGTTGCTCTTACTAGCAATAAATTAAAATTGAGTTACGCAATTCAACAGTCGACTATTTAACTTTTTACGTTATACTGCCGCGCTAAAATTGAGTATTTAATTAGCGGAGTTCATTATGCACGATCTGTATTACAAAGGCCGTATTCACACCAGAGAAAATCATGTAAAAACAGGTTATAACACTAAAAGAACCGTTAAGCTTGGCACAGAAAAAAATCCATTAACACTAGTCGTTACTAATGAAGAAAGAAAATTAGCAGTAGAAACATTAGTTGCCGATAATGGATTATTTGCTGATATTACTTTAGATAGTACTAACGATGAAAATATCGACGAACTTACATCAGTACTAAATAAACCTGTTACTACAACGTTCGACAAAACACCGAACCGCAATGACCCATGTTCATGTGGCAGCAATAAAAAATATAAAAAGTGTTGTGGCTAGAAACGCCTGATTCATTTCAAAAAATTAAGCCGCTACTTGTTACAGTAAACAAATATATTAGAGAGCTGGCTATCTTTGATTAGTGCTAATGTAAAAGGCCTAGTATCACTACTAAGCCTTTTATTTGAAACCTGAACCTTAACATTAACCTCAACTAAAAATTAATACTGCAAAGCTACATTTGCTTATCAATACGTACTGAGCCGTTAGCTAGGTAGATCATGCGAATTTCGTCTCTTGCCTGAAATACCATTCGGCGATCTAAATCTTGCACCACCATATATTCATCACCATTGTCGACTTTGATCATCAACTCTACTAAATGTAGCGTTTTTTCGCGGTATTGTGGGTTTCTATTATGTGCAATAGAGCCACCAACAAGCGCACCGAGAATAGTGGCAACATCACGACCACTACCACTGCCAAATTGATTGCCAATGGCGCCACCAATAAGTGCACCGCCAAAAGTTTTCCAACCTTGGTTTTTATCTTGAATCAATTCTTGTTCAGTAATATTACGTACTGACAACACTTGACCAAATAGCACTTTTTCTACTGGTACGGCTTTATTTCTATCATAGTCAGCTTGGGCAAAAGGTATTAGCGCCAGCCAACACATCAACGATAAGTAAATAGCTTTCATACCGTTCTCCTTAATTATTATTTAGATAACTTCAAACACTATGAAGCTATCTAAATTCAACCTACTAGATTCAGTTTAATAAGTTTAACTTACCAACCAACAGATTCTTTCGCTTTAGTTTTACGAATTTCAGTTTCGTCAGCCCATTCAACAAGGCCGCTTTCAAGGTCCATTAAGCGTAAAGTAAATTTATAGTAAACGTCTGATTTATCTTGATTACTTTTTACGATACTCGATAAGTTACCGTACAACATATATTGTGCGCCAATTTGACGGCCAAACTGTAAAGCTTTATTTGGGTCAACCATGCCGCCTTCATGTTGGAATTTCAGCTGTTCACGTGCCGCCTCTACTCGGCCCATATCAACAAAACGGAACTTGCCTGAGCGTAATAGTTTAGTTGAAATAGAGTCGGTAATTGATTCAGTATCAATATGCTCGCTAGTTTTGTTTTTCAGGCGTTCAACGAACATCACTGGGCGTTTATTTTGCGTTAAGGTACCTACTACTGGTGAAAGTAATAATGAGTCAGTCATTTCAGCAGCAACTTTTTGTAAGTCTGTTGAACCAAAGTTAATGTCTGTCGTTTCTACTGCCGTGGCATCGCCATAACGTACAACAGATTTATTAGCACAACCAACGGCAAGCGTTAGTGTTAAGCCTAGGGTTGTTATCAGTGCTAGTTTGTTCATAATTCTTTTCCTTAACTATTAATATTCGTATGCTTTTTCAGGGATTTCACGAACATAAACATTAAACGTACTAACATTTATATTAGGTGCTAAACCTCGTAATGTTGTTGACTGTAAACCATGTAAATCTAAAGGCTTCCAGGATGTTTTTCTTGATTCGATAACAAAGCCGTCACTATCAAACCAATTAAAATGATATTGCAATTTTTGCGACTTTTCGTAGCGGCTTATGAGTTCTAAATTCACTTCTAATAAGCCATTATTTTTACGTGACTTTACATCGCTAATATATAAACGTTCTGCGAGTTCATCGTTATGTATTTCAAGGTGTTTATTAAAGTCGTCACCTTGGGTCATTGGGCTTGTTCCCGTGCCTGATGTCACAGGAGGCTTGTTATTCGCACACCCAGTAATAACAAAAGCACTGAGTAGTATCACACTTAAACTACATGCAAATTTTTGACTCATTGTTTTACTCTTCTTGCTATTCAACATGCTTCCTCCTGGTTTATTCACTTTACACCACAGTTTTTCTGTGTGGATTTCATTGTTTTATAAATTAATGCTCTGATAACCAGTATAGTTACCGATAGCAGAAAAATTGATTAAGGTAATTCTATTTGGTTGCACATTTACTTCAATGTTTTGCATTTGCCCATGCACCTGTACTTGCAATAATTGCTTGCCTGTTGGCACACTCATTCGCACAATATCAACTTCATCAGGCAAGGTTGACCAGCTGCGTGTGTCAGCTCTTTCAGAAGCAATGTTATAAATACTTGCTAATATATTGCCAACATCACCGGCTTCACGGCTAAGTTTTTGTCTCATTTGCTCTTTGGCAACAACTCGAACAACTTGTCGGGTTAATAATGACGGTAATTGGTCTTGTAAATCTTTTGCCGCTAACGATTGAATACGCACCAATTCGTTTGACTCGTAGCTTTCACCCGCATTACTTACCGTTAAATTGCTGTGTTGTGGCAATGTTCCACGATAAACAGGCAAAGAGAAACTAAAAAACTTTAAACCTCTATTGCTTCTACCAATGGGTAAATTTAAGCCTACGTCTTGCTTACTATTAACAATGTCTTGCTCGAAAAGTATAACCACCTGCCCTTCACTTTCAGATTTTTCTGATTGATATGAGCCAAAACGTTGTTCAAATTCGTCTAAATCATCTTGCATACCTAGCTTTGTCGCTAATCGTAAAACATCCTGCTGTAAGTAATGATTCTCCGGATATATTTCTATCGCTCTTTTGTAGTCGATGTATGCATCATTTAGCTCACCGCTTGCTTCATATAAAATGCCTGAAAGGTAAAAAGTAAAAGCATTTTGGAAACCATTTTTCACCTCTCCAATGCTTTCAGCCATACTAGGATAAGTACCATCCAAACTACCAGAGCTCATACCCGAATTAGCCAACTCACTTTCAGCTTTGTAAATTTCGTCTTGATAAGCTTTCAAGGCATTTTCTTGTACCAGATTTGCTCGGCGAATTTCGACTAATGCGCCTTCAAAGTCATGTTGAAATAAGTAATTTAGCGCTTGGTAACTATGTAACATACCTTGCTCGTAGTAAGGCACTTGATAAGAAATAGCATTGTCGTTACTGACTACTGCTCCAAGTTTTTCTATGCCTTTACTAATTTGTATTTTTGCTTTATTTCGTTGTTGTTCTATTAACACATAAGCTTGAGCAAAGGTTTTTTGGCTAGCCTGAAAGTCAGACGCTAAAAACTGTAAACGTGCTCGCTCAAGTAAACTAAGTACATAACTGCCATTACTTGCCGAGCGTTGCCCCAAAATGCTTTGCGCTTTAACAAACTCACCTTGTCGCTGCGCCGCTTTTACTGGCTTCATTTGACTACTGTAGTCTTGAAAAATGTCAGCAAACTGTAATGAGGCACAACCAGACAATACAGTAATTAGCACTGTCACCACTACGCTGGTTGAAATGTGTTTGTTCATCTGAATAATACTATTTCCCAAAGGTTCTTTAATATTGTCACTTTTAAACAACAAAAAGGTAAGTTAGTCTCCGCTTAAGTTCAGAAAGCTAACCAATTAAATCTAAGGTTAAATTAAGCCTATTTATCGCTAAGAGCAATAAATACTTTGTTGAGAAATTGTAAGAAAAGCGTAAGAAACCTTAAAGATTAAGGGTAGAAAGCAAGCAACTAGTACTATTTTTAGACAGAAGTAAGCATTAATTGCTAGATTGAAAAAACTGACGTTTAGCGATTAGCTAAAATACCATCATCAATCCATGCCAATAAATAATTTAGCGCAACTTGGCTAACATCTTCTTCAAGGTTTTGTGTGAGCAAATAGTCACATAGGCTGGAAAAGTCATTGCCTTTAAGCATCATGTCAAATAATGAAAATTCGATTGTGGAAATTGACCTAAATTGCGTTAAACGCTGTTTGTTTCGCCACACTAACCAAGTATTAGCTGTTTTAGTTGCTGGTTGTGGTGCTTGTTCTTGTTTTAATGCTTGCCAAGTTTCCACTGTATTAAAGTTAAAATGACTGATTTGTAAACTAGGATGAAAGCGGAAAACTAAACTCGGCCATTGCTCATGTGGTATTTCTATTAGCAACTCTCGAGTAAAACGTTCGGTATCGGCGGCGTCAAATGCCACCATCAATAAACGCTCAAAGCGCGCTAACTCGCTAATTAATGGATAATCACTAAACGGCGTATGTTTAGCGAGAAACTCTGGTAATGCGTCGGCAAAATTACGTAATGAGGTATTGTTAGATGGATAAGCTTTAATGTAACCATCGACCATTTGATCAAATAAATCATCACCTAAGTACATGCCTAATAGTTCATGATCGTTATCGATGGTTTCTTTTAAACGCATTTGATAAGCGTTTTTATAGATGTGTAAACGGGCATCACGGCTAATACCGCCATGCTCTTCAACTTGCTGCGCAATCGTTAATTCATCATCGGTTAGATAATTCATCATTTGTTGCTGCAGCGCGTGTAATGAAAGTTCGCTCACGTTATTTTTTACTCATTTTTTTATTTTAATCATTTATTTTTTAGAAAACTCTTAACTCGTTATTCTGCATTACACATTAAAATGATATTGCAGTTTATGTGATCGAACCTAAGGTTTTTTTCGCAATTGCTCGGGCAGTATCAACTTCAGCCAGTAACTCTGCTAATGGTGGAATATTGTCATCACGTTCTATCATGGTGCTTATCCAACCAAAGCGCTGTAATGCCTTTTGGTATAGCTGCCAAACAGGATCAGCCACAGGGTGATCATGAGTATCAATAACATAATCGCCATAATCACTATGACCGGCTAAATGAAATTGTTTCACTTTTTCCTTAGCAATACCATTAAGGTAATCTTCAGGTTTAAAGTCATGATTACGAGCACTGACATAAATATTATTAATATCTAGTAATATTTCACAGCCAGAGCGACGCGCAACTTCATTGAAAAACTGCCATTCGGTCATTTCAGAGTTTTTATAGGTCAAATAGCTAGACACGTTTTCTAGTAATATTGGTCGTCCTAAAAACTCTTGTACTTGCTCAATACGTTGGCAAACATGCGTTAATGCTTCATCGTTATATGGTAGAGGCAGTAAATCATGACTATTTTTTTCATGAGCGCCAGTCCAACATAAATGATCTGAAATCCATTCTGGTTGAAGTTCATTCGTGAGCACCTTTAGCTTTCGTAAATAGTCAAAGTTAATCGGGTCAGTTGAACCTATCGACAAAGAAACGCCGTGCATGACCATAGGGTAATGTTCACGAATACTGTGCAAATAATGTTTAGGCTTTCCACCATCAACCATGAAGTTTTCAGACACGACTTCAAACCAATCAATTGCTGGTTTGTTATCAATAACGTCTTGAAAGTGTTCGGTTCTAAGCCCTAAGCCAAATCCTAAAAAGTGTTCTGGAACGGAAGTTTTAGAAAAGGAGAGCGAATGCTCTCCTTTCATGTTGCCGACAGCTTGCTTATTCGCCAACTGTACCTCCAACATCGTCACAAGTTTGTGCTGAAAGAGCAACAAAGCCATGACCTTTACATGCTGCTTGACCTTTACAGGCATTTTCAGCTGTTTTACAGTCATTGTGACCTTTACAAACATTAACACCATAACAATGCGTTAATTCAGCGGTATTAACTGCGCCACGCCAATCATCTTTAACTGTGCCGCCAATATCGCCACAAGTTTTGGTATCCATGGCAACAAAGCCATGACCTTTACAAGACGCTTGACCTTTACAGGCATTTTCAGCGGTTTTACAGTCGTTATGACCATTACATTTATTAACGCCGTAACAATGTGCCATTTCAGCTGTATTGCTGTTAGCTGCAGCAGTTTTGCTAGACGATTCAGTCGCAACTGCAGAACAGCCCATTAAGCCAGCTACAGCAAGTGCAACAGCAGCACCTTGAAATTTAGTTTTAGTGTTGTGGTTCATCATACTCTCCGATTGTTCTGTTGAATTATTATCTTTGTAAGTTATTTATGCGTCAGGCATTACTTTTCGTTTAAACCAGTAGTCAAGGCTGACATAGCGTCCACCACCGATAAAAAACAATGCCAGCAACATAATGAAATAAGTTGCCGCAAACTCAATACCATTATTTAGAATAGTGATATTGCCGCTGCTAGTTAGCCACTCGTAGTTACCATGCTCTTGTAAGATAGAAACAATGGCTTCTTTTTTCTCAACGGATGCCTGTACACGTTCATTAGCAAACGGGGCATTAGCATCAGCAATCGCTTGCCAGCCGTATTGCCCATGAACAGAAGTCATGGCTATGATCATAGTAAACATCATAGGAACCGCCATTAAACGCACACCAAAACCCAGTAATAAAGCAATAGCACCAACAACTTCAGCACCTATGGCTAAAATAGCTAAAAGAAATGGGAATGGTAATCCTAAACCCCAATCGTCATTTCCAAACCACTGTACAATATTGTCAAACCCCTCAATTTTATGCGTTCCCGCCATCCAAAAAATCGGCACTAAATACAAACGCATTAATAACGGTGCAAGAAAGTCCAATTTTTTGCTCGAGTTTAATAAGCCGTAACCTTTTTCCAATATTGTTTTAACCATGTTTATTCCTGTTCTTTTAAAACGTTAAGTTTAACTTTAGCCCAATTTGTTCTTAGTCTACTAAAAATATGACAAGACTCTCATGGTAACTGCTTAATTTGACCTGAGAAGTTATCGAGTAATTTCATCGTTTTATTTAAATTAATTTCCCAAAAGCGCAGTGAAAAATTATTTGAAATATAATCGCGCATTTGCAGTTCGTGGCAATTTATTTAGAAAACAATGATGATATACCTGTTGATTACAAACATATCGATTACCCCTAATCAATTGTATTTAAAACAATAAAATGCAACTCTGGTCAATTACAAACATTATGTAAATATTTTCGATACCGAGAAATGGTAGAGAGATAAGTAGTTATGATGTGTAGATGTAATAGAAAATTTAATTTAATTTATTTTTCAAAGTCGTCAATTTCTACAAAGAAAGTGCGAATTATTAATACAAGATTTGAAAAATGAAGTTTTTCTAAGTAATAAATATAATAGTAAAACTACGCAATTTTAAAGTCATACCTGTTTCATTAAGTTTGTGAACTTGTTGTGCGCAGGAAAAATAAATCAAGGTAAGGCCCTCGATTGACCAACAGCTGGTTATTGGGGTTGAAAGCAATCGAGATTTTTAACCCTTTTTCAATAGTTTGAAATGATATAAATTGCTAGTAGGCACATGTGATTAAAAGTTTATCTTTTGAACGCTACCAGCAATTAATAATGCCTTAACTAATATTTACATTACTTGAATGTAAAAACCATCAAGATTTTAAGGCACTTGTTGGCCATTTCTTGCTTCAAGCAAGCGATACCAATCTTCACGAGAGTAATCTAGGGTGAGTGCTAGCTTCGCTGCCACTATACGTTCTGGTGTTGTTGAGCCAATAATCGGGCAGATACCAGCAGGATGTTTTAACAACCAAGCTAAAATAACTTGCCATGGAGAACAACCATATTTTTCGCTTTGCTTGGCTAGTTCACTTTCAATACGTTGTTCATCTTCAACAGCAAATGTATTACCCCACGCAGAGTACACAACGCCACCTAAAGGACACCAAGCAATAGGTGTTATACCATGCTGCTGACATTGATCTAACGTGCCATCAAGCAAGGTATCGATATTATGAATATTGATTTCTACTTGGTTGACCAATAACGGCATCGATACAGCAGACTTTAATAGTTCAACTTGCGATGGTTTGAAATTACTAACACCAAAATGCTTAACCTTGCCACTCGCTTTTAATAACGCAAAGGTTTCAGCGACTTCATGAACATCGAATAAGTAATCTGGACGATGTAATAAAAACATATCTAAATAGTCGGTATTTAAGCGTTTGAGCGAACCTTCAACACTTTCCAATAAATACTGCTGACTAAAATCATAACGTGTCGGTGCGTAAACTTCATCACTAGTACGTGGGCGAATTCCCGCTTTAGAGGTAAGGATGATTTGTTCACGTAAATGCGGCTTTTCCGCTAATATTTCGCCAAAGAGGCTTTCACACGCACCGCCACCGTATATATCAGCAAGATCAAAGTGGTTATAACCCGCTTCAATTGCCGCCATTACAGCTTGCTTACCTTTGTTACGATCTTCGATACTGTTATCGCCAGCAATACGCATACAACCGTATATAAAACGTGAAGATTCGAGCTCGTTATTATCTAAAAATACTGTTTTCATTCTGCTAACTCTTTAAAAAGTGGTTAAATATTACTGAGAAATTCTTCATGCGATGGCAATTTATCAACGGAGCGTTTAATTAATATTCGCAAATTTTCATATAAATCTTCAAGTTGATCTTTGCTCAACATATTGCTCAATGGGTGCACATCACCTGGTACTAGCCCTTGACCTATCATTACTTGCTGCCAAGCTATTTCGGTAAATAAGTCTTCATAATCTCGAAAAACCTTCCCTGAAGATTTAAACAACGCCATTTTCTGCGCGAGTGTTTCAGGAATATCCATACGCTGACATTCACGCCAAAATGGCGAGTCATCACGCTGGTTTAATTTATAGTGCAAAATAATGAAATCACGTATTTTTTCGATTTCATTTTTTGATTGTCGGTTAAATTCATCAACTTCTTCTTGTTTAATTCCCTGATGAGGAAAATGTTTAATTAAACGTATAACAGCGGTTTGAATTAGGTGAATACTGGTTGACTCTAGTGGCTCTAAAAAACCACTTGAAAGCCCAATAGCAACAACATTTTTATGCCACTGTTTTCTTCGCCTACCTGTTTTAAAAGGAATTATTTTTGGCTCTGCAAGTGGCTCACCTTCAATATTATTCATTAATATTTTCTTGGCACTTTCATCATCTAAATAGCGGCTAGCGTAAACAATGCCATTACCGGTTCTATGTTGCAGTGGAATTTGCCATTGCCAACCAGCCTCGTGTGCAATTGAGCGAGTGAAAGGTTTAATAGTACCTGTTGAAGTCGTTGGCATTGCCATCGCGCGATCACAAGGTAACCAATGCGACCAATCTTCATAGCCCGTATTTAACGCTTTTTCTATTAATAGTCCTTTCATGCCGGAACAATCAATAAAAATGTCGCCGGTAATAACTTGCTGGCTATCAAGTGTTAAGGAATCAACATGCCCCGAGCTTTCATTAACTGCAACATGTTCTATGATACCTTCAATTCTTTTTACGCCTGCGGATTCACTGTATTGTCTTAAAAACTTAGCATAGAGCCCGGCATCAAAGTGATAGGCATGTGTTATACCTGGAATATTTGTCCCTTCAAGGTTTGTTAATTTTCCAAACTTTCCTTGTATTGCAGCTTGGTAGTTTACGGAAAAATCCCAAAAATCAGACGCTATCCCTAACTCCTGACTCTTTAGCCAATAATGATGAAAATCACAAAAAGCGAAATTTTTACCAACGCCGCCAAAGGCATGCATGTAACTACTTCCCTGCTCTTTCCAATTTTCAAATTGAATGCCAAGTTTAATCGTTGCCTTTGTTGCCTTTAAGAAGTCACGTTCATCAATGCCTAGGGCATTATTAAAATTAATCATTGGTGGAATGGTTGCTTCTCCAACACCAACAATACCAATTTTATCTGATTCGATTAGGGTAATATTAACCGTATTACCTAGTGTTTTAGCTAGTAGTGCAGCCGAAATCCAACCAGCGGTACCGCCACCAACAATTACAACATTCGATATTTTCGCTTTGTTCATTGCTACCTCTACCAGAACATTTATTGAAAGTATTTAACTAAAAAAGCCCTTGCAACATATATTACAAGGGCTAAGTAATTGCTAGTTTACTTTACAGCTTATAGCTGAAGCCTAGCAAGTAAGTACGACCATAATCTTGGTAATCTCTTACTTGCAGAGCATTATCACCTTGTAGCGAGGTAAATGGCTCTTCAGTTAGGTTGTAACCTTGTAAGAATACTGACAAACCGTCTAACACAGTAATGCCTGCTTCACCGAAGTCATAACCAATTTGAGCATCCCACACTGTTTCACCAACAATATCAACTTGCGTTGTTGAGAACCCTAAACCGTATACATCGCCTTTAAAATCATCACGCTTACGCATGCTGGTTCTGAATTGAAAACCATTTTTCTCATAGTAAAACGTAACATTTTGAATACTATCTGAAAGGCCAGGTAACAGATAGTCGTTACCATTATGGTCATCAATATCTGATTCAACTTCAGTGTGGCTAGCAATTAAACCAAAGCCGTCTAAGCTTTCGTCGATAAGTTTGAATGGGAATGAAATTGATATTTCGTAACCCCAAAGCGTACCGCCACCACCATTAACTTTACCTGAGCCTGATGCTATTGGGTTTTCTGGTATTTCTCCTGTTGCAGGGTCAGCAACACCTGACATATCAACTTCATAAGTACCATCAAAAATCCACTGATCTAAATCTTTCCAGAAAAACGCCGTTGAAAAATAACCCTCATCACTGAAATAGTTTTCGTATGACAAATCAATACCTAGCGCTTCTTTTGGCTCAAGTAATGGGTTACCACCACTAACACTCCAGTTATTACCGTTGTCGTCAGGTGTTTGGTTATAAGATGCACTTACTGATGCGTTCATTTCATCTAAACGAGCACGAGAAATTGTTTTAGCGATGCCAAAACGTAAGTTTTGCTCATCATCAATACGCATTGATAAGTTCAAACTTGGTAATACATTTGAGTAGTCATGACTAATATCAGTTGGTGTTGTAACAACTTTGCCATCAATAGTCTGAATTGCTGAACCTTGAGAGTTTTGATCCGTTTGTACATAACGTACACCAACATTACCTGTTACTGGGAAACCAGCAACTTCCGTGTCGATATCAGCTTGAACAAATAATGAAGTAACTTTCTCATTCACTAACCAAGATTTCGTTGCATGGCTAGAGTTAGTTAAACTTTCACGTGTTAGGTCATAATAACCATCTCTAATTAAACCTTGTGTGTCATAAGCGATCATATCGCCCATACCAATAAAGTCTAATGATGCTGTACCTTGGCGGTATTGCTCTGGTACTACCATCATGCCAGGATTATCAGGATAAGAAAAAGACGAAAGCGTCATAAAGTAACCTTCAGACTCTTTCACTTTTTCACGCTCACGATATGAAACACCGTAGGTAATTCTAGCAATAACATCGTTTTCAATTTCTTGCGTTGCTGCCAATTTAATTGCTTTAAGTTCGTCATCAATACTTGGCGCGTTTATAAAGCCGTCTTGTAATTGGTTTTCGTATTCCGTACCTGTAACGCCATATTTATCATTTAACGCTTGGCTCCAACCCCAAGAAAGTGGGCCGCCCAATTGAATGAGGTTATAGTCACTATAATCTAAACCATGAGTAAATGTTGCACCTGTATTCCCGCCGTCAAACGTATAGCCTAATGTATCGGCTGCGCCACGTGAATCACCACGGCCTGTGCCTGCGTAACTTTCAACACTCCAAATATCACGGTCAACTTTCGAGTAGCTTACATCAAAATCTAACGCCCAATTGTCGTTAAGATCATGCTGTGCGTTAAAACCAAAAGATTTCAGTTTAGCATTACGCTCTTCGTAATCGTTACGAACAACAACTCGCTGCCCTTCTGTAATGGCACTGGTTACAAAACCCGTTTCAGGGTCAATAACAGCTGTGTCAGGGGAAATAGAGCCTTGGCCCCAAGCAAATGGTACTTCAATACCACGTAGAATTTTTTCATCAGAAAAATCAACATATAATGCATCAAATGTTATCAACAACTCGTCTGTAGGCGCAGCTTCGATAACAAGCATAGTAGAGTCACGATCTAACGTTGATGAACGAACAAATGGTTTTGCACCACCAAGGATAGACCCTTTCGAACCATCATCATAGGTAAATTCAGGGTAACCCCACGCGTTCCAACGTTTTTCTTGGTTTGGCGAGCTCATTTTTGAATGAGCAAATGCAACACCGATAGTATCATCGGCAAACTTATCCATGTATGCAAATGTACCGCGGTAGCCGCTGTCATTGCCGTCTGGATTTAGTTTATCAAAGCTAGTTTGCTCTAGTTGACCGTTAAATTGAAGAACACGTTCAGATTTTGATAAAGGCTTAGCTGTTTGCATATCAATAACACCAGCAATACCTTCTCCCTCTAACGAAGCATTAGGGGTTTTATATACAGTAACACCACTCATTATTTCTGACGGATATAAGTCAAATTCTACGCCACGGTTGTCACCGATAGATACTTGCTCACGACCATTAAAAGTCGTTGCACTTTCATTTTCACCAAAGCCACGAATACTGACTTTACTTGCACGACCATCTAAACGCTGTGCTGCAAGCCCTGGTAAACGAGCTAATGATTCTGCAATAGAAGAGTCCGGTAATTTACCAATATCTTCAGCTGATATAGCTTCTACTACGCTAGATGAGTAGCGCTTTGTATTAATTGATTCAATGATGCTTCCACGAAAGCCTTTTACTTCAATTACTTCAATTTGTTTCTCTTCTGCTTTTGCTTTTTCATCTACCGTTTCTTCTGCAAGAACAGGTAAACTTAGTGCCATAAAACCGCTTGATAGCAAAGCCAAAGTTACTCGGCTTGGTTTAAAACTTAACATTGGTGAACTCCCCTATGCATCCGTGCTTTAATTATTGTTCAGCGTTCCGCGCTGATGTAACTAATTTGTATTTTTCTGCAACATTATTTGCAGACAATTCTAATATAGAGTGGTGAATTGTTGATGAATACTATCTGCATACGTATTCATAGAATCTAGCAAACAGCACAGTAAAAGTATCGAATGTCTCTTCATCCAAAAAAATCGAGAGTTTCAAATAAAAACAAAATTAATTTTAATTTTACTTATCATTTACTTAACACTTATTCTTGCAGCTTTGCTTAAATAGCATTCAAAAGATGCAAACAGTAATTTTGATGGAAAAGCTATATTGAATACGTATGTAACGCGGGTACATTTCTTAACAAATTCACTTAAACATTCCTCAATTATTGAGTTTCTAGCTATTTTGTGATGTAGACCTATTAATTAGGCTTATCTATGGCGCGATATAATTTTTTTTTGGCGAAACAATTGAACTCTATTTAATTGGAATGACTATTTTCATTTTTTGAGAAATCTCCCTTCGATTTATTCATTAATGGTGAATACGTATGCAGTTACTGTTTATTTTTATAGCGACAACATAGCATTAAAGGCCAAATAACTATAACAACAAAGGTCTGAATTTATGCAAAGCATTGCAATAAAACTGATACTGTTTACAGCAATATCATCTGGAATATCAGCTTGTGGTGGAGGCAGTAGCAACTCTCCAACACCTACCCCGCCGCCTACTCCAACACCTAATAGTGCACCAATTATCAGCACTTTTACCGCACAAGTTAATTCAAGTAATTCATTAGAATATACTTACGCTTGGTCTGTAAGTGATGCAGACAGCGATACCTTAACCTGTAAACTTACAACGGGAGATGGTTCTACTGATATCACCATTGATGATTGTGCGAATATTACTAGTTCAATTGTAAGCTATCAGAGCGCTGGTGAATTTAATGCAAGCTTAACGGTATCTGACCCTAGTAATGCCAGTGCTAATAACTCTATAGCGGTAAATGTTGTTAATAATACTGAACTACCAGAGCCAATAGTCACCGCTGCCGATAATGAACTCATTATTTTTTATCAACGTCCTGACAACAATTATACCGATTGGATAGTTCACCTTTGGAATAACGACGATTGTGATGCTTATGCCAACGGTGATACCGACTGGGCAACTGGACAAGCACAAGCAGGTATTGATCCTAATTATGGCGCCTATTGGGTCATTGACTTAAAAGCAGATTACGATTCATGTGCAAATTTTATTGTTCATAAAGGTGATGAAAAAGATTTAGGTGGCATTGATCACCAAGCTGATTTAACTGGCGAGCGCATGATTTGGTCATTGTCTGGACTTTCTGAGCTATATACCAAGCCAACTTTATTTCCAAAAGGAGTGCTAATACAAAATACTGCTGCACATTGGGCTGATGAGAATACAGTGTTTTGGGATACCTTTGATAGCTCCACAAAAGTTAGAATATACAGCGCTGATAACAATGATTTTGCCTTTGATGGTGAATCCGGTATTGCTGGTGATAATTACTTAGAATATTTTATCGACTCAAGCGCAGAGCACCCAGCTAAAACCTTAGGCCTTGCTCGATATGAATCATTAAATGCATTTACCTCAACCAATGCTTCAGTAGCAAAAGCTAAAAGTATGTTAACTGGTAAACTACTTGCTATTGCTTATGATGCTGATGATGCTGTACTTGCTGCTACTTATGTACAATCGCCACGTATTTTAGATGCCCTTTATACTTCAGCAAGTGATGACGCCAATGAACAAGCACTTGGTGTTGTATATGACGCTAATAGCATTACCTCTAAAGTTTGGGCGCCAACTGCACAGCAAGTAAAACTAAAAATTTACGATGCAAATAAAGCACTACAAAGCACTGAAGATATGAGTTTTGATAGTGCAACAGGCATTTGGAGTTTTACCGGTGACAATGCCTTAGACAGAGCATTTTATCGTTTTGAACTTAGCGTTTATCACCCGTTAAACCAAAAATTCGAAACACTCGAAGCAACAGACCCCTACTCAGTGTCTTTAGCAACAGATGGTAAGTATTCACAATTTGTTAATTTAACAGATGCTGACTTAAAGCCAACAGGTTGGGACGACCATGCAATTCCAACGGTAACAAACCCGGAAGATGCCATTATTTATGAAGGCCATATTCGTGATTTTAGCGTATTGGACACTAGCACAACGCCAGCTAATCGTGGAAAATATTTAGCCTTTACCGAAGAAACATCAGCACCTGTCACTCATCTAAAATCTTTAGTAGATGCTGGACTAACGCATTTCCAATTCCTACCTGCAAATGACATAGCCAGTATTGGTGAAGATATTACCAGTCGAGTGAATTTAAATAATACCGTAGCAGATTTATGCGCAAAAAATAGCTCAGCGCCAGTATGTGGTGTTGAAGATAACTCTGCCGTGTTATCCGATATATTTGCAAGCTATGATCCGACATCCACTGACGCACAAACATTAGCACAATCGATACGCGGTTTAGACAGTTTTAATTGGGGTTATGATCCGGAGCATTTTACCACCCCTGACGGTAGCTACGCCTCAAACCCAGATGGCGCAACTCGAATTAAAGAAATGCGTTCAATGAACCAAGCACTGCATGAAATGGGTTTGCGTGTGGTATTAGACGTTGTTTACAACCACACTAACTCGTCGGGGCTTTGGGAAGATTCAGTACTCGATAAAGTGGTGCCCGGTTACTATCATCGCCGCGACCTAATATCAGGTGATGTTGAAACATCGACCTGCTGTCAAGATACTGCACCTGAGCACGAAATGATGCATAAATTAATGCAAGACTCATTGTTAACTTGGACTCAAGCCTATAAATTTGACGGCTTCCGTTTTGATATCATGAGTAATAATTCGTCTGCTTCAATTCTAGCGGCACGCGAAGCAGTACAAGCGATTGATAGCGATAACTATTTTTATGGTGAAGGCTGGACACGTGATGAACGCGGCTATGTTCAAGCCAATCAAAACAATATGGCAGGCACCGAAGTTGGCACCTTTAATGACCGTCCACGCGATATTATTCGTAGCGCTTCTTTATTTAGCGCAACGGGCAGCTTAAATGATCAAGACATTATTCGTCTTGGTTTAACCGGCACTATTGCAGATTATCAACTGAAAGATAAAAACAATATCGTCAAGTTAGCTAGCACTTTTTCGAAGCCTTCTTATGCACAAGATCCAGCAGATATCATTAACTATGTTTCAAAGCATGATAATGAAACCTTATGGGATCAACTGCAATATGGTATCGACTCTAGTATCAATATTACCGACAGAGTTCGTATACAAAACATCGCAGGCACTTTGCCGTTAATGAGCCAAGGCATCACTTTTTTACAATTAGGTGGTGATTTAATTCGCTCAAAATCAATGGACCGTAACACTTATGACGCTGGTGATTGGTTCAATAAAGTTGATTTCACCAAAACCACTAACAACTGGAATATCGGCTTACCTTTAGCTCAAGACAACGAAAGTAAATGGAGCACTATAAGTACATTGATTAATAATAGTGAAACATCTGTCAGTGCTGAAAACATCGCTTTTTCAAGTGACATTTTTAAAGAATTCATCAGTATTCGTAGTTCAAGTCCGTTATTTAGACTAACGACTAAGCAAGACATTATTGACCGTGTTGGCTTTCATAATACAGGGCCAACTCAAACTCAAGGTGTTGTTGTTATGAGTATTGACGATGGTACAGGGTTGTCAGATCTAGATACAAACAATGATGCTTTGGTGGTGGTGATTAATGGTAGCTCAGAGCAACATTCATTAACTGTAAACAGTGCCGCAGGTTTCGAATTGCATAATGTGCAACAAAACTCTAGCGATTCAACGGTACAAACAGCAAGCTTTACCGCTAATGCAGAAAATGGCACTTTTACCGTACCAGCACTTACCACAGCAGTATTTGTTAAGCCACAAGGTGCGAGTCAAGGCGTAGGGTTGTCAGCAGATGCAACCTCAAATGCCCCTGATACAGCTCCTTTTGGTGATGTCGCTGTTTATCTGCGCGGCAGCATGAATAACTGGGGTAATGACGGCTTAGATGCTAGTGATCAATTTATTTATGATAGTAATGGCGTTTATGAACTTAACTTCACACTTGATGCCGGCACTTATCAGTTTAAAATTGCCGATAACGCTTGGGACGCAGTAAACCTTGGCTACAGTAATCTAACTTTCGCTAATGGCTCTATCAATATTAGCGACAACGGTGGCAACCTTGAAGTGACAATTGCCACCGCAGGTAATTATGGTTTTACCTTAAATGCTTCTACTGCTACTCCAGAGTTAACTATTGTCAGTAAAAACGAAACGGTAGATTGTGATGCACTAGCAGACTCATCAGACTCAATACCATTTGATATTACAGGTGGGGGTCAACTGTATGTTCGCGGTGACCACTCAGGCTGGAATGCTGAGGAAGCATATCGATTACATTACAAAGGTAATAATCAATACCAAGCTGTTGCTGATTTTGACGGTGCTATGCAATTTAAGCTCGCATCAGACGATGGTAGCTGGACAACCCAATTATGGGCACAGGCAAGCAATAGTAATGACATCTTAGATAGTAACCTGGAAGTGGGTGTCACTTACCCTGTCGCCTATAACGACGGCGGACAAAGTAACAATAATGCAATATTACCTACTGGGTCATATAGTTTCTTACTGACTTTAGATAGCGAAAACCCAGCAAAAGGTTTCAATATCGGTAGTATCTTGATTCAGCAATGCCAATAAAGACTAACAGGTAATAATCAGCAGAACTGCTAATTTGCTTCAGAACCCAAAAAGCTTATTACATTGTAATAAGCTTTTTCATTTAACAGTAAAAATTTAGCCTTAAACAACTAGAAATAACTTACTGCACACTAAACGTTAAAGTATCCGTTTGGCATTGATAAACGCTAGCCGGCATACCATTTTCTACCACTTGCAGCGTTTTTTTATTCAACTGTAAATTGTAATCGCCTGGAATTAAACTATACACCGAACTTAAATCAAGCATGGTTGCAACATTGCCCTTTGCTCGAATTAATTGATAGTCTATTGATGTTGGCTTAGCGCGTTTAACCATAGGCCCTTGATAGGCGACTTTTTCACCATATTTGTCCGTAACAATGAATAAATTTGATAAAAAACCTTCTAACGGGGTATACCAAGTTAAAACAGACAAGTCACTATCACTTTGATTTAACAAAACAAAATCAACAAACACACCATCTATAACATTCTGCTCTGCAATAATATTAAGCTTACAACTTAAAGGAGGGGTTTCAATTTCAATAGTACTGTGATTAAGTTCGGCCGGCATAAATCCTTCCATAATTCTTAGCTCCTTGCTAAAACTAGCTAATGACATAGATCCTAAAGCAATAATAAAAAAAAAGTGTTTGGTATATATCAATTTACTAACCACCCTTTTGTAATTACTCATCGCAATAATAGCTACACGTAAATTCCTTTTACTATTTAAGTAAAGCATTCTTTTTCCAAAACATCACATGTATTTCTCATTTTATTTATACAAAAGCTTTTAAAAATAAACCCCATTAAAAAAGCCAAACCATTTTAAGTGGGTTTGGCCTTTTAATTTATAAAACGCTTTAATTTCCTTTAAAGCAACTAACCATTAATTTTGGTTAGGCGTGTTTTCCGCAAAATATTCATGACTATCAGCATTATTTAGTGCTTGATCAGGGTCTGAATTTGCTAAACTTTGAGCACCAGATTGACCATATACTACGTCATCTGTACCAGCAATGGCGTTAAAATGGCTCAGCTCATGAACGATTGTTCCCGCACGTGAGTCTGTGCCAAATTCATTAGCACTCCAAAATGCTTTACAAAGATAAACTTTGTATGGCTGTGCAGGGTATACAAAGGCAAAATAAGTTTTCTTACAGCTACAGTCAAACTCTAATGGTTTATTATCAATGGCATCATCAATAGCGTTAAAGTTAGCAACTGCGGTGTTATAACGTGAAGACGTCGCAGCACCAAACCATGTATTATAACGAGCAGAAGTATTATTGGCTGAATGTGAATTTAAGTAAGCAACAGAGTTGTTTGTAATTTGATCCGCAGCATCTAATGCACTAATGATTTCCGTTTTTTGGCTGTTGCTACAACGACCTGTAAAACAAGTACCATCGATACAGTCTGATGAACCGCCGCCACCTGGCTTACCTTTATTTGCAGTGCCTTTGGCAGCAATTCCATCAATCCATAATGTAACCGGTGCAGATGTTAATCGTTCCGCTTTTTTCTGCTGCCCTTTATTTGCATATAAGTGTAATGATTTCACATCATAGCTAATTTCATAGCTGCCAGTTTCGCTCATATCATATAAGCCACTTAGCTCAAACGTTTTAGTCAACGATTCACCAGATTTCAGTTTAATGAAATCTTTTTCAACTGGCGCATGACGCTTATAATGAGGGCCGTAAAAATCTACTTCTACACCATCACGCTTTACATTAAAAATATGTTCTTCATCTAAATCAATATACCAACCTAGAAGCTTTTGTTGACCATTGCCATTGTTAGTAATAGTCAACGTGGCATTAACATCGCCACTGCCACTGTTATTAACTGACAAATCGACGTCTAGTTGTGGTTTTGCTGCCGTCGCTTGCATTGATATAATCGCCGCAGTTGTAATTATTGCTTTTAAAAATGATTTCATTAATTTCACCCTAGCTGCCAATATTTCAGGCGTTAAATGTGTGATTATTGTTATTATTTTTACGGAACTCGTTCAGCTTTCAACACCAATAAAGTAACCGTAACCAGTTAGCAGAAATCGCTTTTCACTGTTACTTACAGAATGAAATATTGAGTTATTTTTACTAGTAAATTTCCGCCGTAAATTAGAAAATCTGCGACAATTAATTGATTAATAAATAAATTAAATGAACTTTGAATATTAATTAGAATTAAGACTGATAGTAAGCACCTTAATGTTATGAAAGATAAATAAGCCTTAATTTTCTATTCAACAGCCGTTTATTTACTACTGCTAATTTTCGCTAATAATATTTTTCACGTAACAAATGGTTAACCAGTACGTGAATACGTATGCAGCCTAATGAATTAAAACGCTTGCCGTTTTAAGCTTAAGCAATAGCACCTCACAATAAGAGCAATAATGAAAAATTTCGCATTTCCTCTGTCCATACTTTTTATTGGCCTATTTTCTTCCGTTGACGTTCTCGCAAAAACGGTCACTGTTAGCTCACCTGATAATAAAATCACCATTAGTGTTAACGACGATAATCAGCCTAGCTACCAAGTAAGCTTTAATGATGAAACCGTTATCACACTTTCAAAATTAGGCATGTTATTCAAAAATGCACATGGTTTTAGTGATGGCTTTAAAATAACATCAGTTAGTAATAAGCAGGTAGATAGTAGCTGGCAACTACCTTGGGGCGAACGTAAAAACGTTGCTGATAAACATAACGAATTACTGCTCACTTTCACTACTTCTCGCGATAGCGCTAATGAGTATAAAGTACGTTTTCGTGCTTTTAATGATGGTATTGGCTTTCGGTACGAAGTGCCAAAACAAAAAGGCTTAAATGATAATATTGAGATCACTGACGAGCTAACCGAGTTTTCATTAAAAAACGCAAAGCAATCAACCGCATGGTGGATACCAGCCCGTGGTTGGAATCGTTACGAGTACCTTTATAACACCACAAATGTAGAAAGTGTTGATAGAGCACATACGCCTTTTACTTTTAAATTACCGTCTGGCACTCATATAAGTATTCACGAAGCAGCGCTTGTTGATTATGCCGCAATGACACTTAACCAAAAACGCCCTGGTACATTAAAGGCTGACTTAACACCATGGTCAGACGGTAGTTTAGTAAAAACTAGCACAAACTTTAAATCACCATGGCGCACCATTCAAATCAGTAAAGATGCGGTCGGATTATTAAATTCAAACCTAATCTTAAACCTTAATGAGCCAAATAAACTGGGTGACGTTTCTTGGGTTGAACCGGGTAAATATGTCGGTATTTGGTGGGGAATGCATATTGAAACCAATACTTGGGGTAGTGGAGATAAGCATGGCGCTACCACTAGTGAAACTATGCGTTACATGGACTTTGCTGCTGAACATGGCTTTTCAGGTGTACTAGTTGAAGGCTGGAATAAAGGCTGGGATGGCGCATGGTTCAGCAATGGTGATGTTTTTAATTTCACGAAACCTTATGATGATTTTGATATTGAAAAAATCAGTCAATATGGCGCTAAAAAAGGTGTGCGTTTAATTGGTCATCATGAAACGTCAGGCAGTGTTACCAATTACCGTAATCAAATGTCTGATGCATATGCGCTTTATCAAAAACATGGTGTTAGCCAAATAAAAACGGGCTATGTTGCTGATGGTGGCAATATTAAGCGTATCGACGAAGATGACATAGTGCGTAAAGAGTGGCACGATGGTCAATTTATGGTTAATGAATACTTACACAGTGTTACTGAAGCCGCTAAACATAAAATTAGTATTAATACCCATGAACCAATAAAAGCGACAGGGTTGCGTAGAACCTACCCTAACTGGATCGCTAGAGAAGGTGCTAGAGGCCAAGAATTTAACGCTTGGGGTACACCGCCAAACCCACCTGAACACACCGCAATATTACCTTTTACACGTTTATTAGCTGGGCCAATGGATTTTACGCCAGGTATTTTTGATATGAGCTTTAATGGTTTAGGCAGTGACACTAACCGACCACAAACCACATTAGCTAAGCAGCTTGCTCTATATGTTGTGCTTTACAGCCCAATTCAAATGGCGGCCGATTTACCCAAAAATTATCAAGCCAATATGCCAGCATTTCAATTTATTAAGGATGTTCCTACCGACTGGTATGAAAGTATCGCGATTGCCGGAGAAGTTGGTGACTATGTTGCATTTGCGAGACAAGAACGCAACGGAAATGACTGGTTTGTTGGTGCCCTAACCGATGAAAATTCCCGCGAGATAACATTAAAACTAGACTTTTTAGAGCAAGGGAAACGCTACCAAGCGCAAATTTATCGCGATGGTAAAAAGGCTGAGTGGGTTAATAATCCTTATGATTTAATTATCGAAAATAGAGCTGTTAAATCAAACGACAGTATAACCTTACCATTAGCAACAAGTGGCGGCGCTGCAATTCGATTTAAAGCGCTTGATTAATAAGCGATAAGCGATACTTTCCAGATAAAACCACGCGACCCTGCGTGGTTTTTTACATTGATAACTCCCCTCTATTTTTCTTGTCTAAAATTCCACTTCAAGCACGATTAAAACTATCTTATACTCTCTCAGCAGAGAAAAACTGCACTTATACCCAAGCCACTTGAAAATGCAGTTTCAGAGTTAAGCTAGGAAATCAGAGCAAGGCACAGCACGCAGGTAATGGTTATTCCCTTATCAAGTGCTGCAACGCTGCACTGGTTTTCTAGCTTAGCTCCCGCAGGGCAAGGCGATAAAGGGTCATCTCCGGCGTTATTGATTTCGACAATGGAACAACCATTCCTTTCAATCAATGTCTTGGTGCTAACCCTTTTTCGACTTGCTGAATCCTGCATTTTCAAGTGGTTTGGGTATCTAATAAGAACGATTACAAAAGGAATGCTTGTGAGAACGTCTGTTAAATACCGTCTACTATTTCTATTCATCGCGATAAGTTGTTATTACCTAGGCTTTGAATTTATCCCTGAAACTACTGATACTGAGTTTGGCTTATATCCTGTCATCATCGCGAGTGTAGTGTACTTTGCAATTTTACCCGTACTTTATTGGTTTTTTATTATAAAAGCTGGCAAACAAAAACCATGGAAATTATTGATAATATTAAGTCTTTCTAGCGCCATTGCGCGTTACAGTTTCCCTGAAGACATCGCACAATATTTCGACTTTATTTTATGGCTACGTTACCCAATTATTGCCGTATTACTTATCATAGAATTTTATCTAATGTTTATTATTGTCAAAGGACTTTGGCAAGCGCGTAATTTATCAGGAGATCCACGTATCGGCGCGATAGGAAAATATGATGACGATAAGAAGCAAGGCTTAGCGCTAACCTTTGCCACCGAGCCTGCCAGTTGGTATTACGCTATTCCTCGCTTATCAAAACGCCATATCAAATCACTTAATACCATTACCCTACTGTCAGGTAAAGCCTGGCATTTTTTCGCTATCACCTTAGGGCTAATCATTGCAGCAACCATAAGCTATAAATTATTAGTCGACTGGAGTGAAATCGCAGCCATCATGGCAGCAACTTTTATTCTATATGGTTTTATTTTAATGACCGCAAACTACCGTTTGTCACGCCATTACTCAATATATGTGCAAGACGAAAAATTGATTATTAACAATTCTATTTTTAACTTTATGCCCGTGCCGCTAGCTGATATCGAATCAGTTGCATTAAATGACCTTTCTGAAGATGAAAACAGTGAAATAAAAACAGATGACTTATTAAAAATAGGTCGTGCTAAGCAACATAATATAAAAATTATTTTCAAGCAGCCAATCAAATATTGGGGCATGATGGGCGCGTTTGTTGAGTCCTTTGAACAGGTTTTAATCAACGTTGAACAGCCTGAAGCATTCATTAATGATTTGGCACAAATTAATTCACCACAGCAACAAGTAGCTTGATAGAATGTCGAAAATCAAGTCGATATTCGACATCAATAGCATTTAACGTACACATGATAAGGGTTATTCTTTGCAACATTTAGTTTGGGATCTCAATCCGGTATTTTTCTCCGTAGGGCCACTTACCATTCATTGGTATGGTGTACTATTCGCAACTGCAATTTTATCTGGTTTACAGGTCATGAAATGGATATTTCAAACCGAAAAACAAGATTTAGCCGCGCTTGATAATTTACTCGTATACATAGTGATTGGCGTTATTGTTGGTGCCCGCTTAGGTCATTGTTTCTTTTACGACCCTAGTTATTACTTTGCCAACCCAATGAAAATTTTAGCAATTTGGGAAGGTGGACTTGCCAGCCATGGTGGCGGCTTAGGGGCAATAATTGCAGCTGGTATTTACAGTAAGAAAAATAATATGAATTTTATGTGGCTGCTCGACAGACTAGCTATATGTACCGCGTTATTTGGCTTTTTTGTTCGTAGTGCCAATTTTGTCAATTCAGAAATTTTAGGAACTCCGAGCAATGTACCTTGGGCGGTTATTTTTTCTCGTATCGATAATGTTGCTCGCCACCCTTCTCAACTTTATGAAGCCATTGCATATTTAACCATATTCTTTGTTTTAATGGTTTTTTATAAGAAGAAGGAAGCACAAACGCCACAAGGTTCAATTTTAGGTGTGTTTCTTATCTTAATCTTTACGGCTCGTTTTCTTATTGAAATGTTAAAAGAAAAACAAGCAGCTTATGCTGCTGATATCGCTTTGACGGCCGGACAAATGCTAAGTATTCCGTTTTTTATTGCCGGTATCCTGTTGGTTATTTGGTCGGTAAAAAATAGTAAGCAAGTGAAGTAACAGCAATTAAAAATAAACAAACAATAGAGTTACGGTTAACAATTTATGAGTAAAAAGTATTACGTAGTATGGAAAGGCGCAAAAACAGGTGTATTTGAACGTTGGGACGATGTTAAAAGTCACACGCAAGGAAGACCCGATGCACAATTTATGGGTTTTCCATCAAAAGCAGACGCTGAACTCGCTTTTCAATCAACCTACACTAAAGCACTAACCAAACGCTCTATGGGTAAAGAAAGTAGCTCGAAGTCTGCAGGCTCAGCAACTTATACTAAAACCGCAAGCGCAAAGGCTGGAAGTGTTAAAGCAAGCAGTGCTCCATCAGCAGCAAAGAAAGAGGCCGATTTTAATATATATTGCGATGGTGCCTGTTCACCTAATCCGGGAAAATCAGGCACCGGTATGGCCGTTTATCAACAGCAACAGTTAATTGAGCTTTGGTATGGCTTGTATCAACCTATGGGCACCAATAATACTGCCGAGCTTAATGGTTTATTAGCGGCCTTTAAATATGCCAAAATGCATATTGATCAAGGTAAAACAGTACAGGTTTTATCTGACTCTAAATACTCTATTGATTGTGTAACCAAGTGGGCAAAAGGCTGGCAAGCAAAAGGCTGGACACGCGGTAAGGGTGAAGAAATTAAAAACCTTGAAGTGATCAAGCAGTGCTTTTCACTTTATCAGACGCTAAAAGCAAACTTGATTATTAGCCATGTTAAAGGTCACGCTAATATTGAAGGTAATGAGCTATCTGACCGCATGGCTGTTCTGGCTAGAATGAAGTGTGAAACCACTTTTGTTCGATACAAAGAAACTATCGATATTAAAACAATATTGGCCATGCCATCAGGATAATGACTTTTATCACTAGCCCATTTAATCAGGTAAATCGACCGTTATCCAATGGCTTATTTACCTGATTTACTTCAAGTCCCTGAAAAACAAATTTAAAATTAGTTATGTTTTTCAAAGCATTATTGTTTCTGTTTTTTAAAACTCAATGACTAAACTATTAACGAGTTATTTCCTTAATAATTCTTCTAGATACTTTTGATACCTCCATGCTTAACGTAAAACAAACAAGCTAATAACCTTGTCGCAACAAATGTAGCACACTCGTACAATTACAAGGCAAAAACTCGTGATCTAGATCATTGTTTGCTTTAGTCATATCTATACAAACTTAACCACAATAATATAATGGAAATAACCTGTGGTAGCTTGAAAAACTCGCCACTTTTATGATGCTATCGGCACGCTAAACGTAATTTAAAACTCAACATCAATTGTGTGCCAACTTTAGAGGAATCGTCTTGAATACAGCCCAAGACTATGCATTTTTAAACAAACGCACAGCAATCGCTGATAAAGTTAAACACATTCGCCAACAGCTGAATTTGAAATATCAAATTATTGATCGTATTTCCATCGTCTTGTATCACGAAGAGCGAAATACTTTGCAAACTTACGTCTTAAATGAACATCAATGTAGCAAGTTTTCAAACTACGAAGTCAACTTTTCTCAATGCCAATCATTGATGGAAATAGCTCAAGGAAAAACCGCACGTGTTATCAACGACATGTCAGTATTTTCTAACAACAAAAAAACTCATAGCGCTCAGGTAGAAATGGCTGGATATCAATCAAGCTTCACTATGCCCTTATTTTATGGCGATAACCTGCTAGGTTTTTTCTTTATTAATTCATATAAGAAGAACGCACTGTCTGCTGAGTTAATTGAAATATTACGTCATATTTCCGTTATGGTTTCTTTGGTTTTACATCAAGATTTAAGTGATATAAATATGCTTAAATCGACAATAGAGTCGATGAAACTCATAAGCCAATATCGTGATCCTGAAACCGGCGAGCACTTAAAACGTATGGCTTATTATTCGTTGCTTATTGCTAGGAAGGTTGCACAAAAACATAACTTGTGTGATGAGTTTATTGAACATCTATTTTTGTATGCGCCATTACATGATTTAGGCAAACTTATGGTGCCTGATGCAATATTGCTTAAGCCCGGCAGGTTGGCGGCTGATGAGTTCGAGCAAATGAAGCAGCATACTACGCAGGGTAAAGATTTAATCGAAAAACTCGTCAATATCTATAAGTTACAAAATATTCCGTTTATCGATGTGCTGAAAAATATTATCTTCTGCCATCATGAACAAATAGACGGTGGTGGCTACCCAATGGGGTTAACAGGAAAAGATATTCCGATTGAAGCAAAAATAGTTGCTGTCGCTGACATCTTTGATGCCCTCACCAGCGTTCGCCCTTATAAAAAAGCTTGGAGTAATGATCAAGCATTTGAAGAGCTTTATAAAATGTCGGCAAACAAAATTGAATTTGAATTTGTTCACGCCTTAGATCACAGCCGAGCAGATATTGAAGAAATTCAACAGTTATTTCAAGACGAATATCAAGACTGGATGAACGATTAACGCTAATAAATAGTGGTGATAGTTCTATCGCCACTATTTATTATTTCAGCGTAATACTGGCTAATTAGTACAATTTACAATTGCGCTAATGCCTTTAATATATCTTCAGGTGCCATACGAGACTTATAATCGACTTCAGCCTGCATAGTGCGAATAACACCATTGGTATCAATAATAAAAGCACCTGGTGTTGGTAAACCATTTCGACCTTCACCGTTAAACTCTTCAATGTCTAAACCATGCTCTTTGTAAACTGTCATTAAATCACTTGGCAACTCAAAATAAAGTTTGTAGTCTTTCATCACTTTTGACGTGCTATCGCTTAAAACTTCAAACGGGAAACCGTCTTTTTTAACTTGCTCTGCTGATTTGTCCGGAGATTGTGGTGATATAGCAATTACCTGCGCGCCATATTTTTCAAAGTCAGGTAAGCTTTTCTTTAAAGCATGTAAGTGTAAGTTACAATATGGACACCAAGCGCCACGGTAAAAAACCAACACTATAGGGCCTTTTGCAAGCTCTTTGCTTAATTCTATCGTTTTCCCGAAAGCATTTTTCAATGCAAAATTCGGTGCTTTATTGCCCGCTTTTAACCCTGGATTTGGTAAATCGTTAGCCAATTTATCACTCGCAGCTTTCATTATCGCTTTATCTTCGGCTGTCCAAGTGGTTCTTTTTTTCTGCATCTTTTCCATGCTTTTCTTGGTTTTTTCAGCGTAGCTTTCAATAGTTTCCGCAGCAAAAGAGTTCACACTGGCAAAGCTTAATGAAAGCAATATCGGTAACGATACTATTGACGTTATATTTTTAAATGAAAAGCGCATTATGTTTCCCTATTGGAATAAATTAATTATTTTTATTGTCTTACTAATGTCATTAGGTGGAAATATAATCGGATAATAAATCTATTACATCGAATCATATAAAAGCACTTGCCTAGTACCAAATATCTCAGTATTCTACGCGACCTTTTTTACATCGGACCTAAACATGATCGGATTTGACTATGGCACTTCTAACTGTGCTGTCGGCGTTATGCAAAACAACACTCCTGAGCTTTTATCACTGGGCGATCATGGCCGTTATATATCTTCCACCTTGTATGCGCCTAGTCGAGATATCATCTCAAACTGGTTGCACAACCACTTGACCTTGGAAGAGCAAAAAAACTTTCAACAACAACGTCAATGGCAACTACAAAAAGGACGAAATGCATTACGAGAGTTAACATTAGACGGTTACCCAACAGAATTATCATTTGGACAACAAGCGTTAAATGATTACCTAGAAGAGCCAGACGAAGGCTATTACATCAAGTCACCTAAATCATTTTTAGGTGCCAGCGGATTAATGCCTCAGCAAATTGAATTATTTGAAGATATTGTTGCCGCTATGATGAGCAATATAAAAAACCTTACCGAAGAAAAACTTGGTAGAAGCGTTACTCAAACCGTTATTGGTCGCCCAATTAACTTTCAAGGTCTTCGAGGTGAAGAAAGTAACAGTCAAGCAATTCAAGTATTAACCAACGCAGCTAAGCGTGTCGGATTTAAAGATATTGAATTTCAATTTGAGCCAGTTGCTGCAGGTTTTGAATTTGAAGCATCACTTGATAAAGAAACAAAAGTGTTAGTGGTCGATATTGGCGGTGGTACTACCGATTGCTCTATGTTGCTAATGGGGCCTAAACAAGCCGTTCATACAAACCGAGAACATGATTTATTAAGCCATAGCGGTGAACGTGTTGGCGGAAACGATTTTGATATCGCCCTTGCCTTAAAAGGTATCATGCCAAGCTTTGGATTAGACTCTAACTTAAAAACTGGCAAACCTATGCCTTCAAATAGCTTTTGGCAAGCAGTTGCTATTAATAACATTAGCGAACAAACCGAATTTTATAGTGCAACCAACGGCAGATACTTAGAACAACTTATCCGTGATGCTGAGCAACCTGAATTAATCAGACGTTTATTAACAGTTCAACAGCAAAAATTAAGTTATAAAGTAGTTAACGCCGCTGAACAAACCAAAATAGCCTTAACGAATGATATTAAACACGATATTTCACTAGAAGATATTGCAGATAAGTTATCAATTACCCTGAGCAGAGATAACTTCTCTACAGCTTGTCAGCGTGAGTTAACAAGTATTGCAAATTTAATGAGAGATGCGATAGAACAGGCAAATACTCAGCCTGATGTTGTTTTCGTTACTGGTGGTACAGCAAAGTCGCCAATTATTAATGAATTTTTACAGCAGCAATTTAAACAAACACCAATTGTTATCGGCGATCATTTCGGTAGTGTTACTGCTGGGCTAACGCGTTGGGCTAATAAGATATACGCTTAAGCAGATTTAGCAGCTAAATGATTGACGTAATAGTTAGCATTAAAGGTTGGCTAGATTTAACTTTAATTGCCATATCTTCTGGCTTGTTTTACATTAAACAAAATATTTAATAAAACAATTTTAAATGAATAAAAATCAGGGTTTTACTTTAATCGAATTAGTGGTTGTTATTGTGCTTCTTGGCATATTAGCCGCAACAGCATTACCTAAATTTATTAATTTAGCTGATGACGCATTGCACGCAAAAGTATCAGCAAATGCTGGCGCACTTCGTGATGGCGTGAAATTGGCAAACATGAAATGGCGAGCTTTAGGTTCGCCTAATGATTTTAGTAAGCGCGATAATATTCAACTATACGGAACCGACACCTCTGGGCAAATTGACATTAACCCACACGGTTTTCCTGCTCAAAGTTACGCAGGTAGTGACACCATCATTAGCGCCAACAATAACGACGACTGTCTTTCTTTATGGCAAGCACTAATTGAAAGTGGTGATAGTAATGCCGCAGTTGACGATTCAGCTGAGTTTATCGTTAAATATGAAGGTAGTGAAACTTGTTCGTATAAGTTAACGGCAAAATCTGACTTTGGCTTTGTTTATGATTCAATAAACGGTTCAGTTTCTATACTATAAGTATTGCCCTATTCTTAATTTAAAATAAATAAGTCAAAAAATTTTGGCTATCAGAAGTTAAATGATAAAAAACATCCAAGAAGAGTTAGACACTCAAACAGCATTAATTGTTGGTGCCAGCGGCTTGATTGGAGAACAACTACTCGCGCTACTTTTGGCTTCATCACGTTATAATAAGGTTATAGCCTTAGTTCGTCAGCCCTTATCCCTAGAACATCATAAACTAGAACAATATCAGGTTAACTTTGAAAACCTAGCACAAGAATTATCTGATTTATGCCCGGTCGATCACATCTACTGCACCTTAGGCACCACTATTAAAAAAGCGGGTTCTAAAGAAGCGTTTTACCAAGTTGATCACAATTATCCATTGACCATTGCTGAGTATTTTCATCACCGAGGCGCTAGCTTGTTCGCTATTGTTTCTGCTATTGGAGCAAATAAGCACTCTGCTGTCTTTTACAATCAAGTTAAGGGAAAAGTTGAAGCCAATTTAGCCGATATCGGTTACCAGCATTTGGGAATTTTTCAGCCATCCATGCTAGTTGGAAACCGTAAAGAGTTTAGAGTGGGTGAGTATATAGGCACTATTTTCATGAAGTTATTTGCGCTAATTATTCCGAAAAAGTACCAAGTAATTGAAGCAATAAAAGTCGCAAACGCGATGATGGCGTTTGCAGACAAGCCAAGTAAAGAAATAAGTATTATTCAGTCAGATCAGATGCAAAATCACTAAGCGTTTTCCCCGCCATACGATAACCGACCCACTCGTCTTGCGACACGGCACCTAAAGAATGGTAAAACTCCCTTGACGGCGTATTCCAATCTAAGCAGCTCCACTCAAACCGTGCGCAGTCTTTTTCTTTAGCGATAGTAGCCATTGCTTTTAAAAGCTTAACACCTGCTCCTTTACCTCTATATTCAGGCATAACGTATAAGTCTTCTAAATAAAGTCCTGATTTAGCCAACCAAGTCGAATAATTAAAGAAGTAAATAGCCGAGCCAATTGGTACGCCGTCTAATTCACAGATAAGCGCATAAACATGGCTATCATCAGCAAAAATTGTTTTGCCAAGGGTCTCTTCCGTTGCCAATACTTCATGCTCGGCTTTTTCATAAATGGCAAGGTCGATAATAAATTTATATAAAATACTAATATCTGCAGGTGTTGCCTTTCTTACGACTACGTTACTCACATTATTCTCCTAGTTGAACAAGGTTGTGTTATTCGGTGCTAATGATATGTTGCTGCAATATTAGCACTGCCATTAAATTATTGATTATTTAGAGCATGCTCCGCACGATGAATTATTGCCTTTGATAACGCTTTAAAAACCCCTTTAAGTAATACCCAATGATGCCAATAAAGCGTTCGGGTAATGGAATTTTCTGGCATTAAATCAACCAAGTCACCAGCATTAAGTTCTGCTTGTATTTGTAATTTTGGAATCAAGCAATAAGCTAAACCTTGTAATGCAAAACCAACAAAAGCCTCCGATGAGCGCACAGTATGACAAGGATAAGAGCCACCTTTTAGACCAAACGTCTGCTCAATATATTTAATATGCATATCATCTTTTTGATCATAAGCAACTGCTGGCGCACTTTCTAAAGCATTTTCATTAATACCTTTAGGGAAGTACCTATCGACAAAACTCGGTGCTGCAACAAGTATATACTGCATATCCCCTAGCTTATTCAACGTACAGCCTGGTAGCGCTTGATCATGCGTACTAATTGCACCAAAAACCTCACCATCTTTTAAATAATTTATGGTTCTGTTTTCATCGGCTAGGCGAAAATTCACCGCCACATTGTATTGATGACAAACATCGCCAATGGCTGCAATCAGCCATGTCGCTAAGCTGTCAGCATTACTGGCAATGTTCGCCGTAATAGTTTCGGTTTTACTATTGGCAGAAATATCAGGGATTATATCTTGCTCTAGTTGCTTAACTTGTTGGTAATGCGCCAATAATTTTTTACCAATATTGGTTGCGACTAATGGCTGTGCACGTACTAATACCGGTTGCCCTAGTGTTTGTTCTAAAGTTTTTATTCGCTGCGACACAGCAGATTGCGTTATAGATAAAACCGAGGCAGCTTTAGCAAAATTTTGCTCATCAACGACAACACTAAAGGCATGCAGTAATTTGTAATCTAACATTGGGCTTTACTCAATCTGTTTGTTCAATCTAAAAACAAGCATCAACATTAGCAAAACTAATCAAAGATAAAAATCATTAATTGTATTTATCTCTGATAATTAGTTAAATTGCCCCTAACAACTCAGCACAATATTATTTATACCCGTAGCCATTGGAAGTCGGAAATTTCAGCATGATTAAAATTTTTAGCTACAAGGCGCATGATTGAGCAATAGCTGGCTATTACGATTGAATGCAACGAAGTAGATGAGCTTTTTAAACAGATAAAAAAACTCAATTTGAATGAATACGGGTATCTAGGAGAACAAATGTTTTCGCCACTATTTCAAGGCATATTCCTTGGCGCCAGTATGATTTTGCCTATTGGCGCGCAAAACTCACATATTCTGAATCACGGAATTAAAAAGAATCATCACTTTTTAGCAGCAACTATTTGTATGTTTTGTGATGTTGCGCTTATTGCGTTAGGTGTATTTGGCGGTGCTAAACTTATTGCCTCATCACCAACGTTAGTCACTGTTATTTCCTGGGGCGGCATCATTTTTTTATTAACTTATGCAGCGTTGTCATTTCGCCAAGCATGGCTAAATGGTTACGAGCAACAGCAGCTTTCTGGCACTAAAAGTAAAAAACGCCCTTGGCTGGTTGTCGCTTCAACCTTAGCTGTAACTTTACTCAATCCGCATGTGTATCTTGATACCGTAGTGATCCTAGGTAGTGTCGGTGGTCAGTTTCAGGGTAATGAAAAAATAGCCTTTGCCGTAGGAACTATGCTGGCTTCGATACTTTGGTTTTATAGTTTGGCAGGAGCAGCAGCAAAGCTGTCGCAATGGCTTAGTCAGGGAAAAGTTAAGCGCAGTATTGATATTATTGTTGGCTTGATCATGTGCGCAATAGCATTGTCGTTATTTAATAGTTTATGATAAATATTTCGCGACAAGAAACTGATCCTGAAAATATCGACAAGAAGTAAAGTATATAGCTAGCAGTTATAGTAAATATACTGGGGAAAGGCTCATTTTAATATTTTCCTTCCCTCTATTTTATCTCTGATAAACGTATATCTGCTTCGTTATCATATTTATTTTATAGCTAACAATTGTAAGTATAATACGGTTAAGTTATTGCTATTATTTATTAACAACGCATCAAACACACAGATATTTAGCAAAAGTTATTAGAGAGTTCTTTATTAATTAAACCGCCAAAGTTATCGCCTAAACAACTATTTTTGCCCAACTTTTTAGTTACCAATAAAAATTCATCGGCGGCTTTTATTAAGCCATCAAAGTCAAAGTCATCAGCCTTATTATGCAAGGCATAGCCTGCAGAAACAGTTACCGTAAGTGTTGCATTGTCATATTCTATTAGCATGTCGCTAATACCTTGGGTTATCCGTTTTGCCAGATCTCGCATTTGTCCTTGGCTTATTGATTCACAAATCAGAACAAATTCATCACCGCCCCAACGTAACAGTAAATCACTCTCCCTGATATGATCTTTTATTGTATCTACAATCGCTTTTAATGCTTTGTCACCACCTGCATGACCAAAGGTATCATTGATAAATTTAAAGTCGTCACAATCAATAATTAGTGCGCCTAATGTTAACTCGCTATTCGGCTCTCTTTCAAAGCGTGATTGCACAACTGGCAAGTAGTTTTTTAAATAGCTACGACAAAACACGCCGGTTAATTCATCCTTCATCGATAACACTATGCGTGCTTTTAGCATTCGATGATGAACAATAAATATAATGATAAAAAAGCTGCATATTAGTGCCAATGCCAAAATGGTAAAAATAAAAAATTGCTGCTTATTGTCACTGTCCTGCGTCAGTATTTTACTGGTTAGTAGAGAGTTTTCTAATTCAACAAGTTTTTGCTGGCGTTTAATGTTTTCTATCCGCTTATCCATAGTGGTAATTAAACTCACACTGTTCTTGTTACTGGCAGTTTGCTGAAAATCCGCGTATGAACGTAAATATTTCAATGAGTTTTTATCATCTCCCAAACGCTGATAAATTTTGCTGAGTAGATAATCAATTTCAGCAATGCCGTTTGAGTGCTGCAGTTGGTTATTAAAGTTTAAACTTATAATCGCAGAGTCAAGCGCATACCAAGGTTCATTAGTTGCCAAATAAAACTCTGATTGGCTTTGAGTGACCATTTGCAATAAGCGTACATCATGATTCAATTCTGCTTTTTCTTTGGCAAAATTAAGCCACTGCTCAGCCGCTTCAAAATCACCTAGCTGTTGATAAACCACTCCCTTTAAACGAGGTAAGTAACCATCATCAATATTAAACTTTGAAGGAATACGTTCAGCTATAAGCATTAATGCTAAGGTGTCTTGCGGGTTTACATTGGGAAGAGCGATTCGTGCGTTAATTAAATATAAGGTTGCTAAAAACTCACTGTCATAGTTTTTTGTTTCTCGAGCAAGCTCTAAGGCTAACTCTAATGGCTCTAACGCTAATTCATACAATTCTAATTCAATATAACTCAACGCTAACCTATTTAAAGCGACAATTTGCCCACGTTGATTTACAGTTTCATAGGCATGATCTGCCATTTTTTGTACATAGAAAATCGCTTCATTATAATTGCCTCTAATAAAAAATATCCAACTAATATTTTCAAGTGCATCAATAAGTAAGTCATCATTTTCAACATCTGAAAGTGTCGAAATTGCTTGTTCGAGGTAATGCTTACCTTCAAGCCAATTGCCGTCATTGGCTTTTAACTTAGCTATATAGGCATAAATAGGCGCTTGTAAAAGATGATATTCATCGCTTTTTACTTTAATAGCTAATTGATTGATAAAATCACGACTACTTTCTACATTTAGATGCTGTAATTTTTTTAATTGTTTATAGTTTTCAAGTGGCTCGTTCGCATAAGAGTGCGCCGGCACTATCGCTAACAGTAAGAGTAATATTTGGGCGGGTGGAGAAAAAAAGCTCCTCATTAAAAACATCATTGTTCTACATTCCGTTGTTGTACAATTGTTTTATTGCTTGATTAATAGTCTACATTATTATTAAACAGAAGTATTCATTTCAGGGGGAATATTAACTCAATCAAACACAAAAATTAGCATACAAGATCAATCCATGACCCCACTAGCTATCGACAGTTTAGGCCATAATATAAGCCAGTTTTTACTTTCTATACGTTTTTCAAACACTTCCAATTGCCGCTTTGTATTATGTGTTATCTGTAGGTTGAGTAAAGAATCAAAACCAAAGGCAGAAATACAACCAAAGGTATTGGCTGATATTGATGTAAGTGATCCCAAACAAGATTGCGAACAAAACCAGCAGCAATATAGCACTGCGGTAAATTCAGCTGCCTTACACACTCGAGCGCTCGTAACCTGAGCTGATCTCTTTTGACTAAATTAATAATTAATTGCATATCAAATGCATACCGCACATACGTTTTTTAACCATTTATCTATTGTTTCGCGTTAATTGGAGCTTATTCAGCATCTTCATTGCACTGCCAGCATATTTCAAATGAGGCGTCATTTTTTTCCAAACAATGATTACAAATCCAATCATGCATGCTGCGTGATTTATCAGACTCAGCAATTGCTGCTTTTGCCCGTTCAAAATCACTATCATCAACAACCCAAACTTCTGGCCAACAATCAAAAGCAGCAACTTCACCAACCGCCCCTTGTGCAAATTCATTTTTCAGGAAAGTAACAATACCGACAGATTCAATAATGTTTTTGGCATTATTGGCTAAAAAGTGATTTTCATTTGTGTAAACCATTTTCATATTACTCACCTCTGAACGTTGCAATTTGCTAAACAATTCGACACCTAAATTATCTTAAACGTCAAATGAAACAAAGTTTACTAATCATTAGTTTAGACCGAATTAAGTCAGATTAAATTCATCTAAAAACTATCAGACAAATAGCGTATAATACAATCTATAAGTTCTAAACTGATAAATTTGTATTAGTCATGACTTTTTATTCAGTCTTTTAATCAATTTAGGATTTATAAAAACAACACAATAAGGAGTACAAGCTATAAGTGAATAATACTAAACTCATTCAAGACGAAAACCTTTCCCTAAAAGTCAGTTACCAGTTATTACCTAGTGACTACCAAAGACTCGATTTATATTTCTCTCTGCCTGTTGAAATGGGCATTAGCCCTAGAACACTTTCTGAAGAACAATACTTTCACAGTAGCATAAAAAGTCATAGTGCTTACTATTCTGATCAATTGCACTTGCCCTTAGTACGCAGTCGTTTTATCAGCCAAACCAAAGGCGAGATAACCGATTACCGGCTAAATTTAAATTTATTTTCTTACCAAATTCGTATCGCTCTAGACACCGATATTAAGCAAACCATCAAGCTTAAAGAAAGTGAAGACTTCTACCCGCAAGCGATTGTAGTAGCAGAACAAATTACAGGGTTATTAAAAAAATTAAGACGCTACACGCCACCAGACAAAAAGCTAAGTCCCTTTTTTGAAAATGCCGATAACTACTTAAGTTGGCATGTTGAACAATCATTTTTAAAGATATTATCACGAGGGCCTAAAAGTAGTGATTTTACTGCCGAGCGAAACTTCTTATTTGCTTTATGTAAAAGCGAAAATGAATACCGAGAAACTAACCAATATAATTCTCAAACAACCTTGGCAGACCCTAACCGCATCACCAATAAAATGCGTTTATTACAACGCTTGGTTGAATACGGGGTGGTATTTCAAAAAGAGGTTAAAAATCTCAATACTAATTTGAAACGATTAGTTCGTGGTACCGTCACCGCAATTATCATGGCCTTTGTCATGATGTTGGTGTTAAACGCCCGAGCAAACTTTACCGAAGTCACCATAGCGCTTGTCGGCATGTTAGGGGTAATTTATGGCTTAAGGGAAATATTTAAAGATGATATTACTCGAATAATATGGCGCGGTATTCAACGTGGTTTACCCAAGTGGCGAAATATTTTCACCAATAGCGTTAATAAAAGTCGTATTGCTAGTCAAACCATTTGGCTTGAATATATTCGTAATAAAGACTTACCCAAAGAAGTCGACAAACTATTTCAAACCCGTCGACAACAAAATAAACAGGCTGCACAGCTACTTCATTTTCGCAGTGATACTAAAGTATACGCAAAAACATTTTTACCTGGTTATGACGAAATACAGCAGCGTATTTTCTTTAACTTAACGCCATTTATTCGCTTCTTAAAAAAAGGTGAAGGCCGTTTGTACTCGCTTGAGGGCACTAAAATAACTAAACAAGCGGTGGAACGACGCTATCAAATTAATGTGGTATTGATGCAAACAGACAAAGCACATCATCAACAAATACAGCGCTTTAAAATAACCTTAAATCGTTCAACCATTATTAATATTGAAGCGATGAAAATGGATGATGAGTAAAAGTTAACTTATCGCTAATCAACAACGGCAGCACCCGGCGGATAGTACGTAATTTCAAAACGAATACCGTCGGGATCTTTCATAAACAGCGCTTTAACGCCATCAAAAGTTTGTATTTCGGGTACATCAAAGCCCGCTATTTTCATCTGTTGTTGCACATTTTCAACAAACGCAACTGACGGCGCTGAAAAACCAATATGGTTCATGCCTGCACCATAGCGCTCATAATCTGCAGTTCCCTCTTTGGCCTCATTGAATTGAAAATAAAAACCTTCATTATCAGTCCAAACATGCTCTTTCAATTTGCTAAAACCTATAAGATGTAAAAGCTTATTGTAATACCCCATGCTGGCATCTAGAGATTTTACCAAGATAGTTAGGTGATCAACTTTAAGTGCCAAAATAATTCCTTGTCCATTTCATTCATTTAAGTTTACAGCTTGCTGTAGAGTTACCACAATACAATTTAACGCTATGAAAATAAAGATGATTAATATAAGTTATCAGGTAGTAACCACCTGAATATCGCAGGTAGAGTAACTCCTACCCTCATCCTATTAATCGCTTCTTTAGAAGCTTCAAGTGTATGGAAACATGATGAAATTACTATCTTTAATGCTTGCCCTGTTTTGTTCAGTATTTTGCAATGCACAAATACAAAAAATTAATATTGGCGAATTTGAACTCGAGTATGAAAAAACAGGCACTGGTGAGAATATTATTCTACTAGAAGCTGGCATGACCAGAGACTTGAAAGATTGGGACAACATTGTTGCGGAACTAGCCAAGACAGCTCAAGTAATTCGTTATTCACGTGCGGGCAACGGTAACTCATCGGCTACCGAGCAACACTTTAGTGCAGAGCAATATGCCACGCATACAAAGCGCTTACTTGATGCGCTAAAAATCAATAAGCCTGTTATTCATTTGTCACACTCTTATGGCGGAATACTCGCCAGAGCTTTTGCCGCTAAATATCCTGATTCGGTAAAGGCGCTATTATTGATAGACCCAGCTTCAGAGCACGATTTAGATATAATGAGAGCGATAAATTTATCGAAAGCAACAGAAGAAATAAAATGGCTTAAGAATCAAGGCGCAAAAAATGGTATGGCTAATGAGTATATTGACTATTGGACTAAAAGACCGATGCCAGACTACCCCGCTATTGGCGATATTCCAGTGACTTTGATTGCGACCGTTAAAAAGTGGCAGGAACCACCAATTTTATTAATGACTGATTTAGGGCGAAGTAAAATGGCTGAACAGCATAAAAATTGGGCCGAAAGCTTCCCGCAAGGAAAAGCTGTATTTACTAAGAACAGCTACCACTTTATTCAAATAGATGAGCCAGAATTAATTATTCGTGAAGTAGAAATGTTATTAGCACGTCTACCTACTACTGATTTTAACGTTGATAAAAATGCAGTGCACAATAGTGCTACGGCGCCTAGTTTGCTAAATAATGAGAGCCGTTAATGTATAAAGTTATATCGACAATATCAGTCAGTTTTTTTGTTTTTATCGGCTGGATTATTTATTTAGCCAACACTGGGCAAAAAAGCATATTTTTTGATTTAGTAGCCCGCATTCCTTATGGCGATAAATTAGGCCACTTTTGTTTATTTGGTTGCTTAACATTGGCAGCAAATTTGTTATTAAAATTTAGGCGCGTTAATTTTTCTAACGTGCCAATTTCTAACGTGCCAATATATACAGGTACAGTGTTAGTTTTTTTGTTTGTACTTATTGAAGAACTCAGTCAACACTTTATCCCAAATAGAACCTTAGATGGCGTCGATTTAATTGCTGATATTATAGGTATTATACTATTTAACTTCTTAACCATATTACTAGCTAATTGGGTAGAGAAACTGACCGCTGATAAACATAAAAATCAGCATGTAAACACAACCAGTTCAACAAAATAACTTACCTCAATGCTTATGAACTTCAGCTACTTGACCTGGTTTAGAGAAAAATAACTTATTAGAGCCAATAAGGCGCTTCGGTACTTCAACAGGCACATGCACGCCAATATGTTGTTTAGCATTAATAATGTCATCAAGAATGTCGCGTCCCTCTGCCGAAAAGAAAAACCAGTACGGTGGGAAGGCAGTATCAGTAATTTGTTTTTGCCAATGTAATTTATACGGCAAATAATGCTCATCGTCAGGGTCCGCGTCGCCCATGTGCATCACTGTTGAACCATCATTAAGCGTTACTCGAAAAACAAGATTTTCAACTTCCGCTCGACTCGGCCAACCGGCATGAGGAATGCGTACGGCTGATAAATGGGTGTTGTTAATTGTTTTCGACCAAGCCATATCACCATAACCCAATGGCACCGCGTGTAAACGTGGCATTAAGCTTTTATCATTATCGCTAAACTCGCTTAATGCCATTAGCTGATCAATCGCTTGTTTTGGTGCTACAAGCTGCACTTTAGCATGACGTTTTAGATAATTGAGTAAGTCGATGGCTGAGAAATGGTCATCATGAGCATGGCTAATAAAAACAAAGCTAATATTGTTATAAGGCGAGGCTCCTTGAAAAATCGCTTGGCGAATGTCTTCCGGTACTAATTGATAAATACTAAAGTCTTTATGAAAGAATGGGTCAAATAACAGTTTAGTACTCTCATCTTGTACTAAAATAGCGGCATTACCCAAATAGGTAGCACTACTAGTATGGTTATCATGCGAAACCGCAACACGACTAACGAATAAAAATAGTAACGTTACCGCCAAACTAACCATACGTAATCGCTTCATGAAATCTATCCCTTTTAAATTTTTATAATTGATATGCAAACAAGCTTCAAAAAATGCTTATTATTGTAATAGCGAATTTGGCTATCGGTAAAGTAGTACGGTAAAGCTTTACCTTTTTAAAAAGCCTGCATACAATAGCAGCGAAATTACCTAAATAACCATCGATAATGACTAAGTTGTGTTATTTACGGTAAACGACAAGCTGTTTCACGGACGAAAACGATCCTACCCACGGACAGGGCCAGCATTTTGGATCAACTTTTATACTCGATGCTGTTCAAAATATAGATCACAGTGTTACGAGTATATAGCTTGGAGTTTATCATGATCGATATTTTATTCGATATCATTGGAATGTCGGGAACTTTTTTAGTGGTTGGAGCATTTTTTATGCTACAACTGGAAAAGTTAACCCCGAAAAGTTTGGCCTATAACCTAATCAATCTAACGGGCGCAGTTTTACTGCTTATTAGCTTGTGTTACAACTTTAATTTGGCAAGTTTTGTCATTGAATTGTTTTGGATTGCCGCTTCTATTATTGGTTTAGTGAAGTATTATTCTAAACCGAAACAAGCAGTAACCTCGTAACAGTTATTAGTCACTCTCCCAATGTTCAAACCCTTTGCTAAAGAAAATCAACGGCATAGGGTTTGCTGAACATTTCTACATATAACGCCCGTAAAAACACCAGTTTATCTTTTCTTAATTAAATTACACTTTATCACTTGCGTTAGGTAATTTTACACGTATTATGCCGCCCTATTTTTATGTTTTTACCGTCGGAAAATATCAGTTTCATGAGAAAATTACTTACCTCTCCAAATGCGATGTCGCTTAGTTCTACCGAGCAAACTATTTACCAAAATGCTTTATCATTTGTTGCTGATCTCAGCCTTAACTTAATGGCGGTAAAAGTTGAAAACCACCCAGAAAACTTTCTAAACTGGTGTGCAGAACTACATCGAATTTGTTTACATGACGTAAATCGTGAACTTTTAGAGCCGAATCAAGAAAAACCACTAAAAAAATTGCAAGAAACGTTATCTACAGGCGTTAGTGCTTGCCAATTAAAAATGGCGCGTGTTATTCCTTGGCCTATGTTTGCTGGCTTTTTACAAGACTCAGCAACATTGCAAGCATTACCTGAACGTTTAAAGTTACTCGACTATGTTGCAGGAATACGCAGCAACAGTTTAGTAGAAATGATTGAAGAAGATCGCTTAGTATTCGCCGGTAAGCATACTGCTCAACATGATGTTAGTGTTTATATGTTTGATGTTGAATGGTTTGCTGGCACGCGCGGTGCAAAAACTTTTCATCAACTTTTAAAGTCACACCCTGCTGCCTTTGATAAAGCACTAGCAACAATTCCTTTAGAAGGTGAAGTGACTTTAAGCCATTACGAAAATTTTGTTAGTGCTTATAAAGCCATTTTTACTGAACACGCAAGCGATGAAAAAGCGCCACTAACCGCTGCAACACGTTTATTAGCGATGCGTAGACCAGACCAATTTGTTGCGCTGACCAATGCCAAATTAGATATTCTTTCACAAGGCCTAGGCTTGGTGAAATTGAACAACCAAAGCTTCGACGATTACTGGCATGAGTTAATCGCAACCATCAGAAGTACACAATGGTGGAATTGTAAAATGCCAAGTGATGAAGTTGAATTGCACCTGTGGAAAAACCGTGCAGTATTAATTGACTTATTTTTGTTTGCTGATGACTCATTAGCTGCAAACTCAAACTACATTAGAATGCGCGACAAACCAAAGAAGATTAAAATTGGCGTAGCCAAAGCAGTTAAACGCAGTAAAGCATCAGCAGAAGCTATTGTTGACAAAGCATTTGAAGCCGATGATATTCCAGAATTTATCATTAACATGCGCAGCACCATAGTCAATAGCGTAAAAGACGGTAAAACGGTTGATCAAGCCATTACCTTAATGCGTAATATTTTTGGCTAAGCGATAACTCTTTTGTTTTAAGCGTTGTTGAAAGCAAATTGTTGAAAGCAATATATTAAGCCCGACCTTGTTGGGCTTTTTTAATGCTAGCTTTTCAATGCTTCTTGTCAGCCTGCTCACGTTTCATTAATAAAAAAGTTAAATACATTTTTGTTGGCAGGGAGAATATCAAACCAAAAGCGATACAGGCCGCAGAAATAATAATTCCCGTTACACCCATTGATGCTGGTAAATCAGCATACGAAAGTAAGTAGTGCCCTAATAGTAATAATGAAATGCCAATAACAATACATACTTTCAATAAACGTATTTGTGCGGTCTCAGACACACTACCTCCTAAAACAAGCTCGCTTTATTACTCTGAAAAAGTGTCCACTTTATCCCTAGCCCTATGCTGTAATTAAAGTCCTTTTTAAATAAAGGGCTGTCTTCATTACTTGCTCCTTGGTAAAAGCCTAATTTAGTACTGACAAAAATCATTACATCATCACGAACTTTAAAGCGATTTACCAACGACATTTCTGTGCCTAAATACCCACCATTTGCATGATAAAACGGTCGTTCAGTCGTACTATACTGTTCATCGACTTGATAAAAATATTGATGCGTTTTGTTGGTAGCAAATAACGGAGATAAGGTAAATTTAAAGCTACTATTATCAATAAATAAATTATTCCCTTGATAGGCTAATTCAGGCTGAAATATATAACCCCGGTCTTCAATACTAGAAAAGTCAGTTGAAAATACTTTACGAAACTGCAAATTTAGCCATGTTTCGCTACTATCACTGTTGGCCAGCATAAAACTAACTTCTGGGCCAACTTCAAATATAAAGTCTAAGTCAGGCATACCTTTACGAGCGGAAGCATCATCAGAGTTTGCATTAAAAGCAGCGCCAAGCGATAAGTCGACTTTAAAGCGAGGTTTTTCAACTGCCATCGCCTTAATAACGCCGTCTTCGCCAACCCGTAATCGTTCTCCTCGGTAAATTAAAAATGGTACTGGTAATAACTTCTCTTGAGTTTCAGCTGCGGCCGGATATAAAGGGCTATGAAAAGCCGCTAATAATGCCCCCGCTTCCCAACGTGGCTTTTCGGTTGTGTTAACTGCATTTTTTGCGTTACCGGCGGCATAAGTAGATGTTGCCACGCCAGACACTAATAAAAAAACCAATAAAATGCCGATAAAAGTGAAACTTAATCGCTGCATTAATTTCCGTCCTTGCGTTATCAATTTATAAAAAATTACTTATATCTTCATGCAAGATAAAGACTTAACAGTGTAATTAACAGTAAAATTTACCTTTTAAATTAATTTAACAATGCAAGAAATGCCTTTGTTTTTCAATTTATTAAACTACACCTTTAGTCTAAAGCTGCATTAGAGTTGACTCGGATCAAAAAATAACTTATTCATTAATCCATACTCAAGTAAATACCGCATTAACAGAGAAATTTATGGCGATAAAGAAAAAGGAAAAATCAGTTATCGACTGGTCAAAATATCTCAAATCAGGGAATCGAATATTTATTGGCTCGAATGCCGCTGTGCCAAACGCTCTAATTGATGATCTAATTTCCAACAGCGCTGGCTTACATGATATTGAAGCAGTGCATATTTTAACCTTGTCTGAAAATGTTTGGGCTGATGCTAAGCACAGAGATTTATTTAAGGTAAATGCCTTTTTTATTGGCGGCGAAAAAATTAGAAAGGCAATACGAGAAGGACGTGCAGATTACACACCGTCATTTTTGTCAGAAATTCCAAAGTTATTTAATGAAAATATTTTGCCATTAGACGTAGCGCTGATCATGGTCAGCCCACCTGATGAGTATGGTTATTGTTCACTAGGTGTCAGTGTCGATATCGTTTCTGCGGCAATTAAAAAAGCCAAGTATGTTATCGCGCAAATAAACCCTAAAATGCCACGAACTAATGGTCATGGCTTTGTTCATATGAATCAAATTGACGCTCATATGGAGATGAAACAATACTTACCTGAAGTACCTGAGCCCGTTGTTGACCAAGTGACTGAGCAAATTGGCCAATATGTTGCGATGTTAGTAGAAAACGGTGCCACTATTCAAATAGGTATTGGTAATATTCCTTCTGCCGTATTGCAGTATTTGGCCAACCATAAAGATTTAGGCGTACACAGCGAAATGATCTCAGACGGCATTATTGATTTAATGCTCTCTGGTGTAATCAACAATCGTAAAAAAACCTTCCATAAAGGTAAAACTGTCGTCAGTTTTTGCGTTGGTACAAGACGCCTCTATAAGTTTGTTGATGGTAACCCACATGTCGAATTTTACCCCAGTGAACATATCAACTCGCCAGTAAATATCGCACGAAATGAAAAAATGGTTTCGATTAATAGCGCCATCGAAGTGGATTTAACTGGCCAAGTGGTTTCCGACTCTATCGGTTATCATTTTTACAGCGGCATTGGCGGTCAGGTAGACTTTATACGTGGCTCAGCCTTAAGCAAAGGCGGCAAGCCTATCATTGCGCTACCGTCGACAACTAAAGACGGAAAAATTTCACGTATTGTGCCCCATATCACTGAAGGTGGCGGCGTGGTAACTTCTCGTGGTCATGTTTCATATGTAGTAACCGAATATGGTATTGCCTCGTTACAAGGTAAAAGCATTCGTGAACGCGCATTAGAGCTTATTCGTATTGCACATCCTAAGTTTAGAGCTCAGCTATTAAAAGATGTACGTAAACATTATTGGGTGCCTGAATATCAAGAAAACACCCCAACCTCAGTACCTGAGCTAGGTAAAATTGAAATCAAGCGTTTTACCTTTGCTGACTCAGAATACTTTCTGCGCCCGTTAGCACCCGCTGATGAGCGCAAGTTACAAGAGTTCTTTTATTCACACAACAAAGAAACCTTGATGATGCGTTACAACCATCATGCGACACAAATGACGCGTGAAAAGTCATGTAATTTGGTTAGCGTCAATCAGCATGTTGATTTGGCGTTGTGCTTAACCGAACGCGATCACTTGGGTGAATCAATTCAAGCGGTTGCCCGATATTACTATTTGGAAACCAGTAATAGCGCAGAAGTTGCTTTTGTAATCAAAGAAAGTAAACGCGGTAAAGGCATGGCAAAAGCTCTACTTTCAGAGTTGATTGCCATTGCTAAAATTCGTGGATTAACTCAGTTAATTGCTTGTGTCAGACGAGACAATGCCCCTATGTTGAAAGTGTTTGAAAATGCAGGGTTTCTACGTAAACCATCGGATGATTATGACGAAGTTAGCTTAGCATATACGTTATAAATCAAGCTAATAAAGCACAAAGTATAAGTGCATTGAATAAGTACATTTAAAGGAAATTAATATGACTGTCGGCGTTATAAGTCACCATCAATGTTTAACTCATGATATGGGCGAGCATCATCCAGAAGCTCCAGCCCGAATGGCGGCAATTCAAGACCAACTTATCAGCAGCGGTTTAGATTACGTCATTAGGCAATTTAATGCTAAACCCATTGACAAAGAATTGCTTTATTTAGCCCATGATAAAGACTACATCGACTCTATTTTTGCAAATGCCCCAGAAGAAGGTCTTTACCATGTTGATGATGACACGGTAATGAATCCCAATACGCTTAACGCTGCATTACTTTCTGCCGGTGCTGCGAAAGACGCAGTAGATTTGGTGATGTCAAAAGAGCTTTCTTCAGCGTTTTGTGCCACCCGACCACCAGGACATCATGCAGAGCACAATAAAGGCATGGGCTTTTGCTTTTTTAATAATGTTGCTGTTGCAGCAGCTTACGCAAAGCAGCAATACAAAATGAAGCGTGTTGCCATTGTCGATTTTGACGTACATCACGGTAATGGCACGGAAGATATCGTTAAAGACAAAAAAGGTTATTTATTCTGCTCAACTTATCAGTACCCTTTCTACCCGTTTGAGATCACAGAAAGCACCAAACCGCCAATTATCAATACGCCACTAGACGCGACAGCCAAAAGTGCTGATTTTCGTCAGGCGATTCTTGATACCTGGCTGCCGGCATTAAACAAATTCAAGCCACAAATTATTTTTGTCTCTGCTGGCTTTGATGCCCATATTGAAGACGACATGTCACAAGTAAGTTTGGTAGATGAAGATTATCGTTGGGTGACTGATCAGCTAAAAGATATTGCTGACAAACATGCTGACGGCAGAATAGTTTCCGTACTTGAAGGGGGGTATTCGTTAAATGCGCTAGGAAGAAGCGCTGTTGCACATATAAATGGTTTGATTGGTTATTAACTTAGTTCATTTATTACACCTCACATTTAGCTAGAAAGCGGCTATTTGTGAGGTATTACATTTAACGGTTCTGTTTTAAAATCGCTTTAACGCAAGTTAAATAAAGCTACTTGAGCATGATTTCTCTTAATCGATATTCACCTGTTAAGGTTCTAACATTAGGATAGGTTTTAGATATTTTTCTAGAGTTATCTTGGTTCGCTTGCCCCCAACTTTTCATAAAGGCATTGTATTTTTTCTGATTGGGCTCTAAGTCAGCACTGTTTTCAAAAATCACCATCAATACCATATTAAAATTACCACTTTGTGGTAACTCACTACCATAAATTTTGAAGTCTTTAATGTAACCGAGTTTTTTTTGTAATTTTACAGCCTTAACCCAACTTTCTCGCAAGCCTGCCAAATAAACATCTTCCATGTTTGGGTCTATTTTAACTGTGGTCATTGAAATAATTTCACGACCAAGGTCATAATCTTTATAGATCTCAAGTTCTGCTTGAGAAGAAACGGCAAAGAGTAGACAACATAATCCCATTATTTTTACGATATGCTTCATCTTATACTCTCCATTATTTGCCGAAAATTCGACAACAGAAGTATAGTTAGAAAACGCTTAATAGCGAGATTAAGTGAGGAGAGACCTATTCAATCGGCAGTGTATTAGAGCTTATCAGCGGTTTGAGAACAAATAGAATGAGTATTAAACTGCGGCTAGCACCTTAGAGGAATAAAGATAACCAGCCGAGATATAGAAAAATAATAGTGCGGTGACTACCTATTTTTCTTCAAAAGTACGAACCGCTGGTTTTACTAATATTTCAAGGTAAAACGACGTTAAGCCATCCGCAGCAAGAATATCTACTTGCTTATTAATCGTTGCCACATGAATAACATCAGCCGTTTGCGCAGACGCGCCAATTTTACAATCAAAATCCCAATAATCAGCATCTTCTGGCAAGGTTTTATTGCGTTCACGCTTTAGGTATTTTTTAACTTCGTGTTTCACCGCTTCAACCATTCTTTCAACTTTAATTTTAGGGTGTGTTAACTCGAATGTTTTTTTCATGGGATTCCTTGGGGATTTTAAAAGTAACGCTTTAACTATCTTTTTGGCAGAATAAAGCTAATGCGCTATTTTACGAGAACAAAGCGCTAATAGCCATTATTTCATCTTACCTAAATGATATTAGCAATAACGATGCTTTTCATTATTGAATTACAGCACTTGCGATTATGATTGCGACATGGCTTACATCAGCGTAAGCACTTAATTTTTATCAGGAACTGAAAAATGAAGGTTAATATAGAACACAAAAAAGGCCGTTAAACGGCCTTTTTCTATTTGAAACAATAACTAAAATTTACATTAACTGTTTTCAAATGCGTTTGATTGCTCTACTTCGTATTTTTGTTTCTGCTTAGCTAACAGTACACCTTTACGATGCGATAATGCTGCTTCTAGTTTATTCGCTGCACTAGCAATTGCGGCATATAACTCTTTGTCTGCTGCGTTTACAGAAACGGTTGCACCTTCATAGGTTGTGGAAACTTCAAGTTTTTGTTGGTTTGGCTCTACGGTAATGATGACATCGAGTGTCATTAGGCTAGGGAAATGTTTGGCAACTTTTGCAAATTTATTTTCAACTGACTGGTTAATACCTTCAGTGATTTCAACGTGATGACCGGAAATGATTATTTTCATATTGCTACCTTTTTTGTTGTCTTCAATTATATACTCAGGGCGAAGGCAACAAAAAACAATAGCAAAAATGTAAAAATTTAGAATTAATTCACTTATTAGCTAAAAACATTGTTTTAAATCAACAAGTGAATAGTTTCACTTATGGCTAGTTAATTGATAACTTGCTTACTTTTTAGACTCGAAACAGCACTAACGAATAACAACACTAAACCACCAGCAACAATGCCAATTACACCATCAAGTAGGATTGGTAAAATGCTGTCAGACATACCACCAATATATTGATGTGCCCAATGTTCCAGCTGATGAAATTTATCACTCAGCCATGAAAAACTATGAACAATAATGCCACCACCGACAAGGAACATGGCAATAGTTCCGACAATCGTTAACAGCTTCATTAAAAACGGAGCAAACATTAACAGTCCACGACCTGCCGCACGTTGTAATGCATTGAAGTTACCTGAAACAGACTTTCTCAGTAAGTAGAGCCCTAAGTCATCAAGCTTAACTATTGCCGCCACTAGGCCGTAAACGCCGACCGTAATGGCAATAGCTAAAGCAGATACCACCATCACTTGGGTTTCAAAAGCAGCGTCTTTCACTGACCCCAGCACAATGACCACTATTTCAGCAGAAAGAATAAAGTCGGTACGAATAGCGCCTTTAATTTTCTCTTGCTCTAATGCAACAATATCAATACTTTCATCTGCCACCGCGTTCAGTGTTTTCTGTCGCTCTTCGGCAATAACCTCTTTGCTATGCAGCAATTTATGAAAAACTTTCTCAAACCCTTCAAAGCAAAGAAACAGGCCGCCAATTACCAATAACACTGTAATTAATGGTGGTGCAAAGGCGCTGATCAATAACGCCGCAGGTACTAAAATAAGTTTATTAAGAAAAGAGCCTTTTGCTACAGCCCATATTACTGGTAATTCCCTGTCAGCTTTTACCCCAGAAACTTGCTCAGCATTAAGTGCTAAATCATCACCTAATACCCCTGCTGTTTTTTTTACAGCAACTTTTGATAATACGGCAACGTCATCTAAAACGACGGCAATATCATCAATCAAAGTCAATAAACTCGCACCAGCCACATTCAACTCCTTTTTATTTTATATCCTGCTTTTATATTCTGCGTATCACTGCATACATGTTGTCACTAAAGCGCTACTTTTTTAGCATCGACTTTAAGTCAGCGAATGGATTATAAGTTGCAGTGTCTTGATTGCTATCGCCCGCCTTCACTTCGGTTTGATAGCTCGCATGGTCGGTGTATTTTGCATGTTCGTTGTCATGACAATAAATGCATAATAATTCCCAGTTACTGCCGTCATTAGGATTATTAGTATGATCATGATCGATATGATGAACCGTTAGTTCTTTAATATTAGAATATTCAAATGCACGAGCACAACGGCCACAAACCCATGGATATAGTTTTAATGCTCGGTCACGATAACCTTTTTCTTGGCTTTTATAATTGGCGCTAGTACCAAATCTATCAGATGACATAAAAGTAACTTTTTCAATAAATAATCCCTGCATTGTATGAGCTAGCCAAGATGACTTCAATATTTATGCCGATAATTATCTTAATGTACGATATAGCCAGTAATAGTTTTCATTATTACAGTTCAATATATTGCGTGAATTTTTCCTTAATAAAATCAACCAGTGTTTTTAAGCGAATCGGTTGAAATTTATCTTTCGCGTAAACTAAATATAAAGGTGTTGAACTAACGTGCCACTCTTCAAACACCTCAAGTAATGCTCCTGTTTTAAGGTGTTGTTGGCAATATAAACTTGGTACTCGAATAACACCGTTACCTGCTAATGCACTGGTCAGCATGGTACGGCCATTTTTACATTGTATTTGCCCAGTAACATTTACATCACACTGCTTGTTAACATCGAACTTATGATAAAAATGCCATTGCTTTACCGACCCCGTGATACAAGCATGTTCAAGTAAGTCTTGTGGATGAGATAGCTTACCTGCTCGTAATAAGTATTCAGGGCTAGCCACTGTACTTACTGCAATGTCCATTAATTTTCGCGCAACTAAGTTTGAGTCAGGTAAATTCCCCATCCTAAATACCAAATCAAACTCGCCTGAAATTAAATCAACACGCTGGCTACTAAAATCTAAGATAATCGAAATATTTGGGTGCAATTTAATAAAGTCATTAACCAAAGCACTGACAACATTTTCACCAATGAAGCCGCCAACACAGTTTATTTTTATTTGCCCTTGAATACTGTCACTACTATCAAGCACCTTTTCCACTGCGCTGTCTATTTCATCTAACGCTCTAAAGCACTTATCAAAAAACAACTTACCTTGCTCAGTTAAACGTTGGCTGCGAGTGGTGCGAATAATAAGTTTTACCCCAAGTGCTTGTTCTAAACTTAGCAACTGCTTAGAAACATGTGAGCGCGAACAATTTAATTGTTCAGCGGCAAGAGTGAAGTTTTTTGCTTTTGCAATAACGACAAAGGCTCTAACGTCTGCCAAATTAACCTGATTATCAACTCTTTTCATTTTCACACACTTTAGGCTCCATATGGAAACAATGATATTACATTGGAGCCATATATCAACAAACCGCTTTGTTTTATTATTTATCGCAATTCACCAACATTGTCGAAAGAGAAAATTCAAATGAAAAAATTAATTGTTGTTACGGGCGCAAGTTCAGGTATCGGTAAAGCCATTGCACAGCACTTTAGCGCTTTAGGTCACCCATTATTATTAGTTGCTCGACGTGTTGAAAATTTAGTAGCAATGAACCTACCCAACACCTTATGCGAAAAAGTTGATGTTACTGACAAAGCAAGTTTTGACGCTGCAGTCACAAAAGCCGAAACACAATACGGCCCGGTGGATTGTTTAGTTAATAACGCAGGTGTGATGTTACTTGGTCAAATTGATGACCAAGCAGCGAGTGAATTTAAAACCATGTTTGATGTGAATGTATTAGGCTTATTAAACGGCATGCAAGCCGTGCTAGCGCCAATGAAAGCAAGAAATACAGGCACTATTATCAATATTAGCTCTATTGCTGGACGTAAAACATTTGGCGCACATGCCGCTTATTGCGGAACAAAATTCGCGGTACATGCCATTACTGAAAATGTACGTGAAGAAGTTGCTGACAGTAATGTACGTGTCATCACTATTGCACCTGGCGCAGTTGAAACAGAATTATTATCACATACCACTTCTGAAGATATTAAAGCTGGGTACGAGTCATGGAAAGACAGCATGGGCGGTGTGATCAGTGCTGACGATATTGCAGGTACTATCACTTTTGCTTATAGCCAACCACAGCATGTTTGTATTCGTGAAATTGTTATTGCTGCAACACGTCAACAACCTTAAACCTTCAAATACATTAAAGTAACTGACTATTACTTGTGCACCAAGCAGCACTGTTTGCTGCACAAGTAAATCAAGCACACTCAATTTACCTTCAAAAAACTAAAATTTAACCGGTTACTTATCCTCTGGTCTGCTCTCTTTACTTCAATGACAATAATTGCCATTATATTTGCATAAATATAATAAGGAACTGTCATGAAAACAGTCGAAGAACAGTTATCAAACTACAAAAGTGTACACTTTAACAAAACTAATATTAAAACCCATTTCATCGGCATACCGCTTATTGTGTGGGCAATTACCCTGCTACTAAGTTTAAATACCTTCGGCATAAAAACAGAAGAAAACTCATTAAGTTTTACACCAGCGATGGTATTATTCACCATTGCCCTACTCTACTACTTTAAATTGCACCTTAAGCTAGGGCTGGGAATGCTTATTTATGTGGTGGTAAATATCTACCTTGCAAGCTTAGTTTCAACAATGGAAGGCGCACTATGGATCGCCATCGCGACTTTTGTTTTGGGTTGGATAATTCAATTTATTGGTCATATTTACGAAAAAGCAAAACCAGCATTTTTCGATGATATTATGGGCTTAGTTATTGGGCCATTATTTCTCATGGCAGAAGTCTATTTTGCTTGTGGTTTGGAAAAGAAGCTTCACGATGACATCACGCCAATGGCAATTGAAAAGCGCCGAGCTTTAGAAAAAAGTAAAGCCGAAAAAGCTTAAAAAATTCAATAGCTCGCATGTTCACAAAGTTGATTTGTAGACTAAGAATACGCCGTGACAACCATTTGTTCGGTAGCCACGGTATTTTCATTATGCCTTACTTAGAGAGCTCAGCTACTGTATCAACAAATACTGCGCAATAAACTGAGTTACAATATTTAATGATTTTGTTTGCTGCGCCGTAAAGCCAACCAGTTAATAAAGCTTATAGCGCACAACCTTTTCTAAACGACCCGCAAACTGCACAACCTCATAACCACTTATCAATTTCACAGAGAGCCTTGTGGGCTAATACATTGCTCTAACAGTTAATGGCAATGACTTTAGGTTATGTTAAGATCTTTCTTAAACAACCAAATTGTTGCCCTGCATGAAAAAAATTGATATCGATACTTGGTATAGAAAAGAACATTTTGATTTTTATACTACTTTTAAACAACCTTTCTTCAATGTATGCGCAACGGTTGATGTCACGAAAACTCTTGATTATTGTAAAGAGAATCAGCTTTCTTTCTTCATTTGTTCATTGTTTCTACTCGGATACACTGCAAATCAAATAGAACCATTTAGGTTTCGAATAAACAACAATGAAATCGACGTACATGACGAATTAGAAGTAAGCTGTACAGTGCTCAATAATGATGAAAGCTTTAGCTTTTGTGATTTTGGCGCTAGCAGTGACTTTAATTTATTTTATCAAAATGCTGCTCAGCAGCTAGCTAAAGTTAAGCAAGGTTGTAACACGTCAAAGCCAGCAAATAACAAAGCAAATGAAATTTATTGTTCTGTTTTACCTTGGCTTCATTTTACAAGTTTCTCTCATGCCCAAAAACAAAGTGAACACGACTCAACACCAAGAATTGTCATGGGAAAGTATAAAAATATTCACAACGAAATAGCGATGCCAGTATCAGTAGAAGTACATCATGCAATAGTTGACGGTTTGCATGTCGGCCAATATTTCGAAAAGTTGCAGCATAATTTTAATCACTTCTTTTATCAGAAAAAATAACCTGAGTTCTCCAGTATTTCCGTTGCTTATGCCCTAATGACTAACCTTAGCGCACAAAGCTGACGGAATTAATCAAGGTTGTTAGCTCAACGGCTACCCCACCTAAAGCCTCCCTCAGCACTTAAATTATTAACAACAACTTTGAGCCTGAAGTAGCATTGAATATTTATTAAAACTCTTAAGTTAAATTGTCCAAGGTGCGTTTGGTGTCACCTTATCAATCACATGATCAATAAAAAGCCTAATGGGTTTAGTCATGTATTTGTGAGATTGATAAATCAAAAACATATTTGATTTCGGGGTTTCATAATCAGTTAAAACTGGCACAAGGCGTCCGGCTTCAATATGCTCTTTGACTAGTGCAATGGGTACATAAGCAACTCCTAACCCGTTAAGAGCCGACTCTATAACTAAATGCATACTTGTTGTGGCATACCTTCCTGACACAGTAGTTTGATACTGTTTATTATTTTTTAAAAATTGCCAATGGTTATGTGATAACGACTTCCCCATGATAAGGCAGTTTAATTCCATTAAGTCGTCAGGGTGCTTTATTGTTTTTACTGTTGATAAAAACTCTGGGCTTGCACAACAAATACTATGTTTTGGCCCTATCCTTCTAGCGATTAATGAAGAGTCTTGTAGTTGACCTGAACGAAATGTCACGTCAATACGGCTCTCAACCATGTTGACATAACTATCAGACGTATCTAACTCAATACTGATTTCAGGATATTCTTTTAAAAATTCTGTGATCCAAGGTTGTGCATATTGCACGGCAAAATCAAAAGGTGAAGAGATGCGAATTTTCCCTTTTGGCTCAGACTGTGCCTGCATTAATGCATCATTAGCTTCTTCCAGAGCAACTAGGTGTTGCTGGCATAAATGAAAATAATGACGCCCTTCTTCGGTCATGGACAACTTCCGCGTGCTTCTATACAAAAGCTTTACACCAAGACTAGCTTCTAGTTGCACGACTTTACGACTAACTGTAGTAGATGGCATGGCTAAGGTTTTACTTGCTCCAGCAAAACTACCAGCCTCAACAACACTAATAAATACTTTAATATCATTAAGATCCATCCATTCCTCTCAAAAACGGGATTAACAAAACCAAATAAGCCATCTAATAAAACAATAAACCTTGTATTAAGATTTATCAATAGCGATTGAGATAGGAATTAGCAAGATGACAAGACAAATTAGAGAAATTAGAAACGGCAATAAACATGGCCCTGTTAGTAGCTTTGTAAATTCCGTCAATGTTACTGAGCTCAACCCTTTTGTTTTATGGGATCACTTTTATCTTCCAAATGTAAAAGGTACAGCCGGGTTTGATTTTCATGGCCACTCTGGTGTTGCCACAATTAGCTACCCACAAACAGGCGACATTGGTCATGAAGATACCGGAGGTCACTCAGGTATGCTTAAAGCAGGCGGCGTTCAAATAATGTCAGCCGGTGCAGGTGTTTTACACAAAGAAACTGTTTATCCCGATACGTTTATCGCTGATGCATTTCAACTTTGGGTTGTCTTACCTGAGCATATTCAAGAAATGGGGCCAGTTACCTATTCAACGTTACAACAGCAAGATATACCCGTTATTGAAAAAGAGGGTTCAAAAACCAAAATAGTTGTAGGCCAATTTCAGGGGAAAAAAAGTACTGCCCAAGCCCCTGTAGATATGACTTATCTTCACGTAAACCTAAGCGCTAGTAATGAATGGCAACACTTAGCCGGTGAACCTCAAACCACAGCATTTGTTTATGTTCGACATGGCTCGATTAATACAGGAGGCGTACGTTTATCAGCGGGCGAACTAGGTATATATGAAAAAGGAACTGAAGCCTTGGTTGTTAACACTTCAAGCCAAGATGCAGAGTTTCTATTGGTTTTAGGCGCGCCACTTAGCCAAGAAATTATTAGTAATGGCGCATCTGTTCATAGCAGCAGAACAAATTTAATTGCAGGCGTACAAAAAATACAACAACTGCACAAACATGGCATTAGCCAAATTTCTTAAATGAGAGGTCAATTATGAATACTACAACTTTTACACCAGAAAACTCGGTAATGTTACTTATCGATCATCAGGTTGGCACTATGGGCTGGGTTGGCTCACTAGAACTTGATGAAATTAAAAAGAATACCGTCGCTTTAGCTCGCGCAGCAAAAGAAACCGGTATGCCACTAATTTTAACTTCTAGTATGGAAGAGCAAGCGCAAGGTCCACTGTTTGATGAGCTTATTCAAGCTGTACCAGAAGCTTACGAAAACCGCATCCTTCGAGCAGGTGTTGTTGATAGCATGAAAGATGAAAACTTTTCAGCCGCTGTAAAAGCCACAGAACGAAAAAATATCATCATTGCAGGAATTACCACCGATGTTTGTGTTGTTTACCCTGCAATTACAGCAATTGCCGAAGGATATAATGTACAGGTTGTTGTTGATGGTTCAGGGTCCCCAACCACACTTGCCGACGAAACAGCATTGAGAAGAATGGAAAGCCATGGCGTAACACTCACCTCAACAAACCAGTTAATTGCCGAATTAGCACAAGACTGGAGTTCAGAGAACGGAGGTAAACTCATTCAAGTACTGTTTGAGGAAATCCTTTCGAAGTTACATTAGCAATCGAGATGTCGTAATGCTTACTTATTAATCTTTACTTAGTAGTATTTACTTAATAATACAAAGCATTACGGCATAATTTTCATTTAAAGGAGAGATAAAAAGTTGACTCTCTCCATACTTACTTTATAACGCCGATGTATCTCTAACTAAAAAAGCAAAATACCGATTAACAACAGCCAGCCGATGTAGCTTTATTACTTTCACATTTATTAATACCACTAACAGGCACTGCGGTTTGTTCCAATACATCTTTCAAGCGCTCAAACGCCTGTTTTATTTCTGACCTTGGACTAGCAAAACTCATTCGAGCAAAGTGCTTAGCATCACCATCAAACCAACTACCCGGAGATGCACCAAAACCCGCTTTTCCGAATACTTTTGTCAGCTCATCTCCAGCTAACCCAGTGGCAGAAAAATCAAACCAAACTTGGTAAGTTCCCTCTACGGGAAACATTTTTACCTGCGGTAGTTCCGACCACAGAAAATCATTAATCCAATCAATATTTCCCTGCATATATACTAAAAACGCATCTAACCATGCTTCACCTTTTTCAAAAGCGGCAATCGTTGCAAAGGTTGTAAAAGCATTGCCATGGTCAATATATAAAGATTCAGCAAAAGCTTTCATGTTCGCAAGTAGCTTGGTATTTTCAGTGTACAAATAACCATTTGAGATACTTTGCATACCAAAGGTTTTAGAAGGTGAACCAATAAGCGCAACATGCTTATTGGCATCTATGGTCATCAAACTAGTAAATTTATGCCCTGAATAAATAATATCTGAATGGATTTCATCGCTAATAATGGTGACATGGTGTTTATTAGCTAGCTGCACAACTTGCTCTAGTTCTTCTTTGCGCCATACTCTTCCAACCGGGTTATGGGGATTACACAAAATCATAACTTTGACTTCTGAAGCGGCCATTTTTTGCTCCATATCTTCAAAATCCATTTGATAATTGTTATTAACAATTTTTAAAGGGCTTTTGAGCACATTTCTATTGGCGGTGCTGATCACTTTGGAAAACTGGTGATAGGCCGGCGTTTGAATTAGCACACTGTCACCTTCGTCTGTTAGCTCTCTTATTAATAAAGCAATCCCCGTTAGCACGCCGGTAACTTGCACGAAATTATCAACATTTAGTGATAAATCATGTCGGCGCTGATACCAGTCACTAATTGCAGTGAATACCCCTTGAGAATTAAATTCATAGGCAAACTGTCCTCTATCAACTAAACGCTGCAACTCTTCTTTAATCGGGTTAGCAACGGGAAAGTCCATATCTGCAACCCAAAAAGGCGTCACATCGGTTGTGCCAAATATACCATTTAGCATGGCTTCACTGTTTCTAACAAAACTGTTCTTTGCAACACTTCTCTTCTTATCAAAATTCATGTTTTACTCATTAGATATTTACAATTATCTATTAAGACGTAAGCAATGATTAAAAGACGAAAAATTTAGCAAAATTTATCTTTAATGCAAAAATTCCAGTTTATTGCTGACTGAGTACAAAAAGGGAATCCCTCCTCTGAATAATACAATTGAATATAATTGCACCATCAAAAGCAACCAAATAAGGTTGCATGACAGATAGCAATCAAATATAGTTGCTTTTAGAGTTTCACAATGAGTACATTAATATGATTGCGGTGTTAACAGGAGATATAGTTAATTCAACAAAAATGTCTGATGAAACCTATTCAGATGTTATAAAGCACCTTAAAACATTCCTTAACGAAGCGAATGAAAAATATGGTGCAATTGGTGAAATATATCGCGGTGATGAATTTCAAATTCAGTACCCCAGCCCCATTCACGCTTTAAAAAGCACGTTATTAATCAAGCTTGCCCTGCACTTATCAAAATTCTCTGCAAAACCTATTCAATGCACACTATCCCTAGCTTATGGCTCGCATAATATATACGATGAAAAGCCAAATACATCGTCAGGCCCAGTATTTATAAAATCAGGTAGAGGATTAGAAAAAACTCAACGGGGCGAATTATCATTGCAGTTTGAGCATGAAACTGATGAAGACGAAATAAAGCTCCTAACTCAGTTTTTAAATCACCTGCTGAACAGGCTAACTAAAACACAAGCTGAATTATTATATCAGTACATAGAAAGCAGTTTCGCAGAGCATAAAAAAATTGCTGATATTACCGGTACAACACGCCAAAACATCAGTAATAGACTAGGAAATATTGGCGCTTATCTAGTAAGGGATTATATGACCGTAATAAACAAAAAAATTACGCTTAGGGATAATACATAATGGAATTATTACTATTATTGCTAACAGCGCACTTCATCGGCGACTTTTATCTTCAACCTGCTAAATGGGTTGAATGTAGAAACAATAACCATCTTAAATCGCTAGGGTTATGGAAGCACTTTTTAGTGCATACATTACTCAATACTGCTGTTTTTTTCCTATCTGAGCTATCAGTACTGCAAGCAATAATAGCGACTGCGTTAATCTCAGTGTCACACTTACTTACTGATTACTGGAAATCTCATAGTAAGAAAAACCTAACTTATTTTCTACTTGACCAAACCATTCATCTACTAATTATCACCATGGTATGGGCATATTTTTCGGGTATCACGTTAGCGCAACTGACAATGTTTTTAGGTAGCTTATTCACGGCTAAAAATATGCTCATTGCCATGGCTTATCTATTGGTTTGTAAGCCTGCTTCCGTAATAATTTCACTGGCGTTAAAAAAGCATACCGAAAGTTTAATTACAGAAAATGAAAATCAAGATACAGGTTTAGTATCCGCAGGCGCTTGGATTGGCTACATTGAACGCTGTTTAGCACTTTCATTTATGTTCATGGGACAATTTGCTGGCATTGGCTTTTTAGTCGCAACCAAAACTATATTTAGGTTTGGCGACTTAACAAAAAATAAGGACATGAAGCTGACTGAATATATGATGCTAGGCACTTTATTAAGTTACGCCATTGCATTACTTGTTGGCTGGAATGTATTACAAATCTACAAAATAATTTAAATTCATCACTCAAAATAACTAAAGGTCGCGATGAGCCACTAAGTAACCTTGTTAAACAGACTGCAAACAATACCAATGATTAATAGCATCATTGGTATTGAAAAAACACAATATGGTGTAAACTTAACAATATACAACACAAAGGTTTTGGGGGCTAAGTTATGAGAAAGATTACTTTATTATTGCTAAGTCTATTCTGGGCTTCATTTACACAAGCTCAAAGCAAAGCCCTAGTTGCTTGTATTGACGACCACCCTCCTTATCAATACTTAGGAGCTAAACCATACGGAACTCATATTTCAGCACTTGAAGTACTTGCTGACGTACTAGATAAACAATTAACTTTTGTACAATCCCCTAATTTTGCACGATGTGTTGCCATGTTGAAAAAAGGTGATGTTGATGTCATTGCTGGACTTAACCAAACAGCACAAAGAGATCAATTTGCAGTTTACGCGCCATTTAAACCTGCCGATGAACTAAAAGTTATTTCAAAAGAAGGCATCATTATTAGTACCTATAATGACTTCAAAGGAAAAATCATTGGTGTTTCCCGCGGTACAGCCTATTTTCCTAAATTTGATAACGATGACGCCCTAGACAAAATTTCTGTGCAAAATGATCGTATTGGTTTTTCCTTACTACTTAAAAACCGCATTGACTTAATCATGTTCAGCCCAGAAGTATTCGCAACATTTTCAGGGGAAATCAGCAGCGCAAAGTTAAAAGTATCCCCTATTGCGCTTGAAGGGCTAAGAAACACCGTAACACTTTTCGGTTTCAGCAAACTGCACAAACTAAATTTAAGCAACAAAGAATTGCTCGATAAAGTAACCAACGCCTACCACGCAGGCCTTTTCAACTAAGTTATAATGCTGAAAATTCGCTGTAAATCATTAGTAATATTGCAGATTTATTATTTAACTAACAAGTTTGCTATATCATTAAATATTAATTTATTTTGAATCTATTTATCACTAAGTCTCGCTGTAATTTATAACAAAACTTAATGCAAATTCAGGTCGCTCGAAGTCTCGACAAGTTTCAGTAATGCCAAGATAAATTATCGAGTTTATTTCTTCCTGAATATACTCTTCACTCGAAGAGTCTCTCAACTTTGTTAATAACTCAAGCGCCATATTTTCATTGGAATAACACCCAAAACGCACAGCAGAATAAATTCGAGCATATTTGTCTTTTTGCTCAGCCGATTCCTCTAATAAAGCAGTACCTTTTTCTTCTACGGTTAAAAAGCCAAGAATAAACTTAGCTCTAGCATTATCACGAAACTCAATAAGGTATTTCAGTAATGTTTTTGCTTTGTATTCTGACTTTGGAAACACTTCACTGTGCATGCTTCGCTTATTAACAAGTAAACCTGAATGATATGCATAAGCGTAAAGTAGAATATCGTGAGTCGTTCTATTATTTAAAGCATCCGGCAATATATCAATTTCTTTATTTTCTATATGCTTTGATAGCTGTTGGTTACTTTTTTCTTGATTCATTAAAAATTGATATTGTTGAATAAATGCCGAACTTACCACCGCAATGTATGATGAAAAAGCCATTATCACGAGTAAAATAGGCAAAGTAACAAACCAAGTATTCTTTAGTTTTTTACTACTTGAATGAGCCTTTGGGTATGTTAAATATGAATAAGCTCTGTGCTCTTCAAATGACACCTCAATACGTGCAACTTTTTTAGCAGTAATAACCCCTGCAGCGTAAAGACCAAATAATAAAAATGCCCAAGTAGTACCAGTCCAAACAATATTTAAGCTAAAAGCAACAATTACAATACAGCTGTGAGCTATTACCGCGATAAGAGAAAAAATCCCCGTCATACCTTTGCCATGAATACGCACAGCTAAACCAACTAATAAACCACTGAGGAGTAACATAATTGGTGAAAAGTTAGGGTGATATGAATGTATAACATACCAAAAACCAATAAAGGGAATAATCCAAAAAGCAGTAGCAAAAACAGCCAATAGCCCATTTTGCTTGTTTAGGTTTTCTTCAACTTTATCAAGTTGATCTTGTTCAATGTTCACTTAACTCTTCCATCACTTTTGAGTTTACAGCCAAGGCTAATCAATTAGCCTTCATCATTTGTTAAATCTTATTGAATCAATTATTTAAAATAAGAGCAACTATATTAATTATTTAGCCTCATGAACAATCACCAAATCATCGTCAAAGCTAGAAGTTATTAAACTACTCTCCAAATAGAGCCATTTAGAAGAAACTTATTCAAAGCATTTACTATTTACTTTCAAGTAGTGAGTTTCGGTATGCTGATGGGCTATAACCAACAATCTTTTTAAAAGCAGTATTGAATGTCGATTTAGAATTAAAACCAACATCAAAGGCAATTGTAGTGACTAGCATGTCGCTGTTCTGCAAAGCTTTCTTTGCTTCTTCAATTCGAAAGCCATTAACAAACTGGAAAAATTTAGTATTTAAAAATTGTGAGAGAGTTTCTGAAATGTGATTTTCAGTTTCAGATATAGACTCAGATAACTTATTCAGTGATAAATTATCTTGCAAAAACAACTTATCATCAGTCATCGCTCGTTCAAGTTTCGAAGCAATGGATTGCATTTTTTCAGTACTCAAAAGAGCTGTTCTAGTTTTATTAACACGAGGCAACCCTTTCTCTGATTCACTAAGCACCTTTTGGCTTAATGCCTTCTGTATAAAAGTAGCCAACGCTACAGCTTCAAAAGCGGGCAACACTTTCCCTGAACCAAACCACAACCAGCCTAATGCACTTAAAGAAAACTCAATGGCATACATTAGCCATGCCGCGCCCCAAATTAACAAAACTGGTTTAAACCACGCTAATGAACGCTGCTCAATTTCGGAAAAGCGTTCCATAAGTTGTAACCTGTGAGAATGATGGAGTCTTAAAGCCATCATTAAGAATAAAACAGTGAATAAAATAAATACAAAGGTAGCTGATAAGCAAGTAAACACCGCTATTTGCCAAAGCTTTGGGTCTCTTGTTAATGGATTAGCTAGCGCTAGCTTCTCTTCAGGACTGATCACAAAAATAAAAGGCAGCATAACCAATATAACTAAAACAGGTCCTGATAACGCTAAAGCCCACACCTGTTTATTTATTGCCTTATTTGGTGACATAGTCGCATGGGCATAAAAATAGAGCGCAGGTCCAAGTAAAACTCTAAACGGAAACTGTGCACCTGCTAGTGCTGGTGCATAAACATAAGCACCTGAATATATAAACAATTCACCTGCTAAATGTACTAGTAATAGCAATAACAGACCTTTAAGGAAAGTACTCTGTCTTTCCTTCGGCTTTTTGAAAGCCTCTAATAAAGCGATGGTTGTCATTCCAATCATACTTGAATAAATAATTGTGGGTAAAACGTCGACCATTAAATTACCAAAGATGAGAATTTTGTGACTCAAATAAGTATAAAGTTAAATAACATCTGAAGCCACATATCATCAAACAACCAGCCCTACACCATTTTATAAGTAGTGTTGCCTCATTAATATTTTTGTTTCCAAGTGACTGCAAAATAAATTATCAACAAACCGGTACAAATTTCAAAGAAACTAAAGAACATGTAATGCAGTGTGGCACCGCCCATCATTACCGTAAAAGCTTGTACTGAAGTGGTAATGACTCCTGCAGCAATATTAAAATATTTATTCAGCTTAAAGGTTAAAAACCTAGATAGCACAATCATAATAGTAGGAATTTGCATTATCACAGCAAACATCAATAAGAATTCTTCAGTGATCTTCATACCACCTACGTCGCCAGACAAAAACGCTTCTAAATATGGCGCAAGGTGCAAAGTAAACACATCACAATAGATGTAATTCGCGGTTAGGTAAATCCAAAGTAAAGGTAATAGGTTTCTACGATTACCATCCCATTCAAAAATTTTCATAGTGTTCCTTATTAAGTCTTAGATATTAAGAACTAGGTTTAATATGAAAAGTAACCAAATTTAGTAGTATTGGCGTCTTAATGGGCATATTCGAACGTATTTTTTCAATTATTTTTCAAATAATTGCATTTTTACTTAATATGAAGCTTTCAAAGGTGACATCGGTTGATTTTAAAGGCCGTATTATTTATCGATATAAAATTATTTAACCGGCTACTTTTAATAAAGAAAGTTTAATTTAGATAGGACATAATTTAAAAAGGCAAACCATTTCAGATTCACCTTTAAAATCATTTTACAGGGCATTAGCTAACTTGATTTCCGATCTTAAGCTAAGTCTAACATTGAATTAACTGCATATTGTCGCGAAATACTTTTAGCGATTATAGGGGAATCCAAGTGATGCGAAAAATAATACAACGCTGCAGTTACTAAAGTGAAAAAAGTTAAACGTCACTCAGCCCTAATAATTAGCGCGGATAAGCAACAACCCAATCAGAGCTCTCATCACCTTGTCTATCAAATTTATATTTAATAGAAGAAAAACCACAAACGTTTACCAGACCATTAAAATCAAAAGGTTGTTTTACTCCTGCTTTTGGCTCCATGTAAGCAGCATCGCTTGGTATGGCAATATTCTCATGCTCAGCGGAAATTACAAATGCAGCTTCAGCTAATATTAAATCATTATTATGACGCTTAATAATTTCCGCATTCCCTAAACTGTTACCATCTAAATCTTTAAACTCAAACTCTTCTGGGTGATTAATTTCAATAACATCACCGTCATTAAGTTGATATGTAATTAACATGTTTACCATTGTTTATTTCTCCCAATTTAATTTGTCTTTTGATGGCTTAGAAGCTTTCTCGACAATAGCCTAGTAAGTAAACCTGATAGCATATTACGTTAAAATAACAGACAATTATTGATATAAACACATCTAAAGTCAGATAATTCTGTTAATTTCCACAGTAAGAAAAACCAATATTGTTTACTGAAATAATAAACGAAAAGTAAATCAGCCAGCCTCAATCTACGAAACTGTTAGTATAAAACACTTGTCTGTTTTACAAACCAATGCTATAAAAATAACAGCCATGAAAAAGTATTAATTAACAATAGGTTTAGGTAATGGATTATCGCGAGTCGACAATAAGTTTAGGCACAACTGACAAAATACTTTGCCCTTGTTGTGGTAGCCAAGAACACCGTGTTAATTCAGTGATCACCTATGCTTTTTACTTTTTTGAATACTTACCTATTTTCCCCGTAAAACGTGATACACGAGTACAGTGTTTACAATGTCAGCACCTTGCTAATAGCGCTGCAGATAGAAAGCTAATTTTCTCTGATCTTGGTTTAGCACTTTTCAACAAACTGCGCTTGCTTAGTACTTTTACTGGCAGCATTCTTATTATCTTATTGCTGAGCTATTACTTTTCCGAAGAACAACAAAAAAATCGTCAAAGCCAAGCCTATATCGAAGCCCCGAAAGTTAACGACTTTTACTATTTAGACTATCGAAAAGTATCCGGCGATCTACGTCCACATAACAAATATCGGCTTGCTAAAATTGTCGATATTACTGGTGGTACAGTATCGCTGACTTATGGCAATTTCTTTTATCCAATGAAAAAATCTTTAAGCAATGGTCTACGTTTCGGCCACAGTACAAATTTTGATTATTTCGAACAAAAGCGCCACAACTTTTCTTACGCTGAATTAGATAAATTATTTGAGCAAGGTTTCATTTATCGTGTAGTACGACCAGAATTTAATATGATTGGTAGAAACACCGCCGTTTACATGATTGATGGTAACCCCGTAACTAGCTCAACAGTAGCGAAAGAAGAGTGGCGTTATATCCCAGGAAAACGACAAAATACCCAAGGTATGGCCTTCCTTAAAGCAAGTTATATTAATGACAGGTTTGAGCAAGCATTCGTATTATTGAAACAATCAGCCGAGTTAGGCTATGCGCCAGGACAAACCAACCTTGCAGAGCTCTACTTAACAGGCATTGAAGGCAGTCGTGATATTGAAAGTGCTGCCCATTGGCTATTTCAGGCCGCTTTACAAGGTTATCAGCCAGCGATAGAAAAATATCGAGTGATCTGTCAAATGGAAGAAATGTGTCAAATTGAAGACTTTTACCGTGCGTTAAATGATGCAGGTTCAAGTTTTAAAATAAATTAGCAATGGTAATTATTGAGGATGCAGTTGCCGAGAAAACTGCATCCAAAGAGGCCTGTGTTTATAATAGACACAGTTCTTCCCTCTACAAACCCTGTTGTTTAATGCTATCACTTTCCAATAAAGTCATTAAAATAGAAAACTGATCTTCCTGAAAACTCATTTTGTCACAAAAAGCCTGCAATTAATTGAAGACTCGAGCAGGGTTAACTGGAACATCTTTATGAGTTAATGTCCAACGTGCAATCTCATCTTTTCGCATAAACACAACCCCCTTATACTGCTTGGCATAGGTAATAAATTTATCTAAAGCTTTAACCCGTGCGGGAGTTCCAGCTAACCTGTCATGGGCACTGATTGACATCATGCGTCTGCGTGTTTCTCCTTCTTCATAAAGCACGTCAAACTCATCTTTAAGTTCTTGCGTATAGGCAGAGCCAGTCATTGCAGTGCTACCTGTGTAACGAACAATATCGTTATTGCGGAATGTATAAGGAACCACTGCAAAGGGTTTATCTTTAACCGGAATAATAGAAGGCTCATCTCTTGAAAGGTCATCAATATGATAAATAAAGTCCAGCTCCTGCAGAATTTCTAGCGTTTTTGTAGAATGACGCATCCAAAAAGCATTAAAGCCTATCGGACGAGTGCCGGTCACTTTTTCAATAATATTGGCACTTTTAATATATGAAGCTCGCTCTTCAGCTTCTGTCATCGAGTATTGCGGCGTCCATGTTTGGCCATGTCCTGATGCCTCATGACCACGTGCTACGACTTCTTTTGCCAGTTCAGGATTTAACTCAACAGCACTTCCAACCATGTGTGATGTCACTTTAATTCCGTGTTTATCCCAGAGATTTAGTAGTCTAGGGATCCCTTCATTCATACCATACTGATACCACGTTGGTGCAATCGTATCGGGGTAGTTAGGGTCTTGCTTAGGAAATGGCCCAGGGTCATTAGCATCCTGCGCTGTGGCTTCGAACTGCATAGATATTGAAATTACTAGTTGAGCGTCATTTGGCCAAAACGGCTTTTGCTGTTTTATCGGTTCAGCTTTAACTAAGCTAAAACCTACCGATATAGCTATTATTGAAACCACAGCTAAAGCTTGCTTAATTGTTCTTTGAATAGTCATTATTTAGCACCTTTTGAAACTAATTAGTTACTTTTGATTAATCCGAGCTGTTGCTTCAGTGTCAGGTTGTCTTCTAGATGCCAGTTTTTGATAATCTTTCCATACTCAATCGTATACATATCGACAGCAGAAAATGTTATTGCTTGGCCTTTACCTTTCAATTTTCCAAGCGTACCGGTGAAATGACCATTAAACAGCAATTGAGAAATAACCTTATTTTTGAGCAGGTAGACTGATTTCACCGTTACCGACAAATCAGGAACCGCTTGTCTAAACCCCGCAGATGCAATTAACGGCCCTTCGGGTCCTTGAGGCCTTCCTTCAGGTAAATTGAGGTCAACAAAATTGGGAGCCAGTACTTGCTTAGCATAATCATCGATACCCGTATTCCAAAAAGCGAAATATTGCTGGGCAGTGTTTAATAAGCTCAACGCTTCTTTTGTTGATAAACCACTCGCTACCTGTAACTTCTCAGGCTCAGGTAGTTTATCGTTTGCCCAAATACTGCTAGAAATACATAAAGTACTTATTGAAATAGCTGTGATAAAACATCGCATTGTTTTTTGTGCAATCATAATCACTCTCCAAACGAGTTGAGGTTTGAATAACTTGGGTAGTCGGTATAACCCCGTGCATCACCGCCAAACAATGTTGATGGGTCAGTAATTTCATTCAAAGGAAGTTCATGCATAAAACGGTAAGGTAAATCAGGGTTCGCTAAGAACTTTCGCCCGTAAGCAATAAAGTCTACTAAAGCAGAATCAATTAATGCTGCACCTGTTTTGGCCGTGTAATTACCGGCAACAATGATACTGCCATCAAAATTTTCACGTAAGGCATGTCTAAAGTCATCGCTTACTACAGGAGCATCATCCCAATCAGCTTCAGAAAGGTGAATATAAGCTAAGCCCATATCATTAAACTTCTTACTTGCGAGCAAAATGGCATCAATTGCTTCTACATCGTCCATCCCCCGTTGTGTAATGAATGGAGCTAAACGAATACCAACTTTATTTGCGCCAATTTCGTCACTCACAGCTTTAATGACTTCAAGCACAAACCGTAAGCGATTAATGATAGATCCACCGTATTCATCATCACGTTTGTTTGAGCTACGACGCATAAACTGATCAATCAAATAGCCATTCCCGCCATGAATTTCTATGCCATCAAACCCCGCTTCCATGGCATTTTTAGCAGCATGACGATAATCTTGAATTATGTCTTTAATATCTTGTTTTGATAACGCCCTCGGAACTGGGCAATCCACCATTCGTCCAATACCATCGTCACCCACAACCCACACTTGGGCATCAGGTGCAATTGCCGATGGTGCAACAGGTAGTCCATCGGCATGAAATGAAGCATGCGACATTCTTCCAACATGCCACAATTGAGAAACAATATGACCTTTTTCTTTATGAACTGCTTGGGTAACTTTCTTCCAACCGGCCACTTGCTCAGCCGTAAACATTCCAGGCGTAAAGGAGTAACCTTTTCCTTGTGACGATATTTGAGTTGCTTCAGTAATAATAAAACCTGCGCTAGCACGTTGTGCATAATATTTAGCCATTAAATCTGTCGGAATATCATCAGGCTGAGCCGTGCGAGAACGTGTCATTGGTGCCAATACAATGCGATTATTAGCTTCAAATGTTCCTAGCGCCTTTTTGTTAAATAAAATTGAGTTTTTCATAATATTTTTCCTCCTAAAAATTCAAGGTATTCGTTAGTTTTATATTCATGCTGCTGCTTGTTTACTGCTATATCTTGCTGTTCAGTGAGTGGAAAAAGCATTTCCACAATTAAGCCATCAGGGCCAACAATAAATACTTGTCGTTCACCTGATAGCGGAACCACTTTTTCGGTATAGAGATAGCTATTTGTATTCAACCGTTTAATAAGCGACCTATAATCTGAACCTTCAAGTGCAACATGAACTATCGCGCCATTACCAAAAACTGATGCAGCTTGCTCAGCAATATGTACCAATGGCTTATTGTCGCTATAAATCCATACGCCGTTAAATGGAAAAGGAGGACGTTCACCCACCTGCAAACCTATCAATTTTGTCCAAAAACACTCCATTGCTTTAAGATCACTCGTTAGTACCAAAACATGATTAATATTCATCTATGCCCTCTAAACTTTTCTGCATATATTTTGTAAGTGAAATAATAGTTATTGCCTGTAAACAAAACAATTGACATAATTATTAAAACACTCTTCTGAAAAACAAAACAATATGGACAAGCTTGGCGATATCGATCTATTTGTTAGGGTTATCAAAAGCCAAGGTTTGGCAGCAGCAGGTAGAGAGGTAGGACTTTCACCGGCGCGGATGACTGCGCGGATCAATGGGTTAGAAGAAAGGTACGGTGTTCGTCTGCTAAATAGAACAACCCGCCAAATTTCTCTGACCGATGAAGGTCGTAAGTTTTATGTTGCTTGTGAACGTATTTTGGCGGAAGTTGAACAAGCAGAAACGGCTTTACAAACAGGTCAAACAAGCTTTGGTGGTTCATTGCGTATAACTGCGCCATCAGATTTAGGCCAACAGCACATAGCACCGGTGCTATCAGCATTTGTAGACAAAAACCCCAACATTAAACCTTACCTTTATCTTTCTGATAGCGTTACTGACTTAGTTGGCGAAGGCTTTGATTTAGGAATACGCTTTGGCAGCCTAGAAGACAGCACATTGATAGCACGTAAACTAGCAAGTAATCGCCGAGTGCTGTGTGCATCACCAACGTACCTTAAGCGTAAAGGCATACCTGCAAGTCCCGAAGAATTAGTGCAACATGATTGTTTAACTATGGTGCGTATGGCAGAGCCATTAACAACTTGGCATTTTCAAAACACTGATGAGAAAAGGTCAATTTCAATTCAAGCCGCTAGAACTTCAAATGATGGTGCAGTGATCAGACGCTGGGCAATTGAAGGGGCTGGTATTGCATTAAAATCATACTTGGATATCGCCGCCGACCTAAAAGCTAAACGTTTAGTGACAGTAATGGACAAATACCAACATGACTTTAATCGCGTAGGTACGTCTCTCGGCTCAGATTTACATGCTATATATCCAAATCGAAAATTTATCCCTCAACGCACAACTGAATTCATTAAAGCATTAACAGAGTACTTTTCTTAGAAGCTAAGCCACTATAATTGATACAAATTTAGGGCTGAGTTCAAAAGACTAATTATAAATCATCACAGTGATGGTTTTCCCTTATCAAGTACTGCAACGCTGAACTGTTTTTCTAGCGTAGTTCCCTGCGGGCAAGACGATAAAGAGTTACTTCCAGCGTTATTGATTTTTACATTGAAATAGCCACTCTATTCAATCAATGCCTTGGTGCTAACCTGTTTCGACTTGCTGAATTCTGCATATTCAAGTGGCTTGGCTATATATATATGTTAGAATTTACCAATATTACTATTTTAAATTATTAGGCGTATTTCATGTCTGAACATTCAACTTTCGACATTTGTGTTGAACCGATAGAACTTTATAAGTTACTCAAAATTTCCAACATGGTTGGTGGCGGCGGCGAAGCTAAAACCATGATCAGTGAAGGTAATATTTCAGTAAATAATAAAGTTATCGTTCAAAAACGTAAAAAAATTCGCCACGGCGATGTTATCGAATTTAACGGTAAAACGATTAAAATCGCTTATAACCCAAGCAAAAAATCAGCTGAATTTATTGATACGGTTGTTTCAGCAAATAAAAATGCAAAAAAGAAAAAAAGAGCTAAAAGTAAAGCATCGGTAGCTTCATCAGAAACAAATACCAAGCCATCGTCAAAATCAGCGGTAGAAGCATCGAAAAGAAAGCCGGCTTCGGTTTAATTATTAGCTAAAACTCTACCGTAATTAAAAAAACGACATAAAAAAACGAAAAGCTTGATGATAAAGGCTTTTCGTTTTTTTGTGAAAACAACAACACATCGACGTTAAAAAATCATCCTCAGCTTGGCGACAGAGTTGACGGCATGAATGCAGAAGCAAGAGTATAAATTATCATTTTTAGGTAACAATCATCTGATAACTTTAACTTCAACTTTAGCATTAACGTTAACCTGACATTCACTACATAATGCTTAATCACGTCAGTGTTAGCTATCTCGCTTATTTATCGTCCAATGTCGGCCAAACAAATGGCGCAGGCTTGCGGGAAGTCTTTTCCGGTGCGGTTGTTTTCTGAGACAGTATGCCCCTGATCACATTCCCCGTTGATTTATGCTTACTACAAAATGTTTTCAAGTATAAAATTTCAACTCTACTGCGCGCCCAAGGGGTTGTACGAAGAAATTTTAAACTTGATTTAAGGCGCGGTTTATTGAGAAAACAACGAATATTAAGTAACTCACCCATTTTATCCCAACCAACTTCCTTCTCAAGTTCAGTTAGAATTTGTTCAAGTTTAATGCCGTGTAGTGGCTCATTACCTTTATTCATTGGCTACCTAAAATCAAAAAATGGCATTGTACCAAGTTTCTTAAGTAATAACAGACTTACGAGTTTTAGCGGCAATTTAAACGTAAAAGTCACTTCAGATTAATTTTCGTCACATAAAAGTGCTCATCGAACACAAGGCATAGAGTTTGAATCTCTACTTGGCACCACAGCGATAGTATTAAAAAAAATGAGCTGAAAGCTCACTTTTATATACAAAAAAGTATTGCCTAGAAATTACTTCACTTTAATTCTCATTCGAGCTAGAAAAATACAACTTAGAAAAAACAAAGCAAGTGAAGAAGGCTCTGGTACCGACACAGTATTGAAACCAAATTGAACAGCAACTTCACTAGAACTAGAATTTGATTCGGCAGAGCCACCACTGTTATTTAAATAGGTAAAACGTCTACCCAATGCATAATTGTCGAAATTATGAGCTGTTTTAAAACGCTCCCAGTCAGAGCCACTGTCAGCACCTAGGTTAACAATATCGATAATTAAGTTATATGAAGAATCAAAGACAAAGCTACCATTAAAAGATATTTTTCCGTCAACAATTGCAATATCGGCTTGCTGTGAAAATATGTTCGTGCCTTCGCTTAATGCTTCCACATAGCTAACATTAGTTACAGCGGGAGTAACCATACTTATATAATCAGAAGTAGATAATGAAATCTGAAAGTCACCATCAACTAAACCATCACCACCCCGAGCATAGAAAAAATCTAAAGAGGTAATTTCAACTAAGCCACCACCGAACATATCGCCACTATAAAGCGATTGGTATTGAGTAACAGTACCGCCAAACGGCACAAAATTATTACCACCGTTGGTTGAGGTAGAAATTAACCCCGCATGTACTTGAGCACTTGCCCCTGCAAATACCAAAGCCAGTATCGCTATTGATTTATTGATAATATTCATCCAACTACTCCAAATATGCTGAATTGATAGTAAAAATTGTTTTACTTAAAAGTATTGTTAAAACAGTTGAGTGGGATACTAACAAGCAAATGTGCAAAGAATATGAAACAGGTAAAAATAACCATGTTCAGTCGCGAGACGACTACACGGAATTTTATTAGCCTCTAACGGTTGGAGTTTGATTCTCTGCTTAGCGTCGGGGTCGACTGCATGGATGCCGGAGCAATTGTCGAGGAGCAGTTGCCGAGTCACTGCCACAACGATTAGTTAGTGCTATTAATCACTCATTATATTTTTAAACCAATCTAACTCCCTGATTACTTCTAAATCTTTATCTATCAATAAATGTTTTTTATTTTGTAATTTACCTGCGTTATTCATTTTTTCAAATATTTCTCTGCATTTTTCCAATTGATTAGTTAAGGCAAATGCGCATCCCATATCGTAAATATTAAACTCATCAATAGTTTCAACTATTTTCATATAACTCATTGCTAATTCAATATTTTTGTTATCCGAATTCATAGAGAACTTTGTAATGTAAAGTAAACCTAAAGCTCCTAATATATCTAAATCATTTTGAACCTTGTTATTCATTTTTTCCAAATATAAAATTAATTCATTCAATATTGGTGATATAAAATCATGTTCATTAGAAACTTGGTTAAACCTGTGGATAACATACGAAAAACAATGCAATAAATGACTATCATTCTCGATTATAGGTAGAATACTTGAAGCATGTTCACATGCTAATCTGAAATATATACTGGCATCTAAGTCAAGGTGGGCTGCAACATCACCAATTTCACTATAAGCCAAAAGTAAGTTTTGGTTTGATAACGCCATTTTTGGCTCAACTTCAATTGCCATTTTATATTTTTCAATGGCTCTATTATGAAGTTCCAATGCTTCATTATTACTAAAAGTTTGCTTAGCTAAATCACCATTCAGTGCCCCTAAATTATTATGAGCAAAAGAAAGGTTTGGATTAATAGCTAAGGCGTTTTCATATAATGTAATGACATCATCTAAAACTTCATGTATATCCTTACTTTCGACACTATGTTGTAATTTATATGCTTTATGGAAGTACGCTAAACTAACATCATTTAAAACATTTTTGTTTTGTGACCTATTACTCTCATATAAAGAAATTAATTTGTCATAATTCCCTTCTAGTAACAGTTTTTCGCTATGTATAGTTGATTGTTTAAGATACCGTTCACTATCTCTTTTTAATTGTTTTTTAATATTTACAAAAATATCAGTATGGGTTGTTTCATGCACAGGAAAGTCAGTAACATGAGATAATTCATTTAATAAGTGTTTATATGGGTCTGTAAATATTTTTGGAGGGAAGCACCCCAGTTCCCGAGCTAATTCTATAAAAAAAATATCAGAATCTTCACCACGTATATAATGTGCAAAACTCCCATAGTTTTTCAATAGTGAATTATTTAAATGCTCAGGTGAATCCTCCACTCGACCGGACCAAAACAATCTATGTTGACCAGTATACTTTTTTTCTAGTATCGGAAAGAAAGCATCTGCACACCCACTATAGCCAACAAACAAAGTAGGGGAATTATTCAATGTTGATGCTATAAAGTGCTCTAAGTTTTCCGCATGCTTAGAAGTTTCTTCATCAGTATTTAATAGTGTAAACCCATGACTTTGTCCGTGAATGTGAACTACTGCAGGTTCAACAATTAGATTATGTAAATCAAGATCTGCTGTAGTTAAATCATAAGTTGCAGGATAAAGTCCTAATAGCCCACTGCTCCTTGCTAAAAGGTTATCAAAGTTGAATGTTAGAATTCGTTGAAAATACCCTTTTTCAATAAGTAAAGCTATTGCTATATGCGTCCAATTTATTTTTGCTCCGTTAATATAATTACTAATCAATTTGCGTCTGTCTTCTTTAACAAGAACAGACATACATTTTCCGTAATCTTGCCTATCCTCTTTAGATAGCCCTTTGAGTTCTAGCTCAAAATCCCGATTGATTTCATCAACTAATTCGCCAGCTAATGGGATCCCTGCAGATTTTGAACAACCCGCGCCAGTAAATAAAACAAAGGGAGAGCCGCTTTCTTTTGATTTTTTTAGAAACTGAGCAAGATCTTTTACAGAGTATTTAGACATTAAATTCCATTTAAGAGGTATTTATATTTACATAATTTCATCATACACACACCCACAAAAAAAGCGAGCCTTATCTCGCTTTTTATTATTATATATCAACTAGTTACTAGTCTTTATACGTATCCACACTTGGACATGAACAAATTAAATTTCTGTCCCCGTATACATCATCAATACGGTTTACGGTTGGCCAGAATTTATTCGCTGCTGCCGCAGGCACTGGGAATACTGCTTCTTGAATCGAGTAAGCACGATCCCAAGTATCAGTAATATCCGCTAGTGTATGTGGTGCGTTGTGTAATGGGTTGTCGTCGCTTGACCACTCACCAGATTCAACTTTACGTACTTCTTCGCGAATACAAACCATGGCTTCTACGAAACGGTCAAGTTCAACTTTAGACTCAGATTCTGTAGGCTCAATCATGAAGGTACCCGCTACTGGGAACGACATGGTTGGTGCGTGGAAACCGTAGTCCATTAAGCGTTTAGCCATGTCTACTTCAGTAATACCTGATTCCGCTTTCAGTGGGCGTAAGTCGATAATACATTCGTGTGCTACACGGCCATTTTTCCCTGCGTATAAAATTGGGTAATGTTGGCCTAATTTTTTAGCTAAGTAGTTAGCGTTAGTGATCGCGTATTTAGTTGCGTCAGTAACACCTTTTTTACCTAACAAGGCAACGTATAGGTATGAGATACATAAAATACCTGCACTACCGTATGGTGCTGCTGAAACTGCGCCATTACCTTGTGTGCTTTCGCTTACATTGATTAAGGCATGGTCAGGTAAGAATGGTGCTAAGTGCGATTTAACGCCAATAGGACCCATACCTGGACCACCGCCACCGTGTGGAATAGCGAAAGTTTTGTGTAGGTTCAAGTGAGAAACATCAGCACCAATGAAACCTGGTGATGTAACGCCTACTTGTGCGTTCATGTTTGCGCCATCAAGGTAAACTTGGCCGCCGTGTTCATGTACGATGTTACAAATTTCTGCAATGGTTGTTTCGTATACACCGTGCGTTGACGGGTATGTGATCATGATACAAGAAAGGCTGTCGGCTAACTCACTTGCTTTCGCACGTAAGTCGTCCATGTCAACGTTACCTTCTTTGTCACAATCAACCACAACCACTTTCATACCAACCATTTGCGCTGACGCTGGGTTAGTACCATGAGCAGATGATGGAATTAAACAAATGTTACGGTGAGCGTCGCCACGGCTTTCGTGGTATTTGTGAATGGCGATAAGACCTGCATATTCACCCTGCGCACCTGAGTTTGGTTGCATTGAAATGTTGTCGTAGCCAGTAAGCTCAACTAACCAGTCACCTAGTTCGTCAATCATTTGCTTGTAACCTTGTGCTTGGTCAACAGGAGCAAATGGGTGCATGTTTGCAAATTCAGGCCATGATACTGGGATCATTTGTGCTGTTGCATTTAGCTTCATGGTACAAGAACCTAAAGAGATCATTGAGTGGTTCAATGCTAAATCTTTGTTTTCAAGTTTTTTGATGTAACGTAGCATCTCAGTTTCACTGTGATACTGGTTAAATACTGGGTGCGTTAATATTGCTGATTCACGTACAAGTGAAGCAGGAATTGACGAGTGACCACAATCAAGTATTTGTTGATCAAGTGCTGCTACGTCTAAGCCATGACCTTCGCCTAATAAAATATCAAATAAGCCAGCAACTTTTTCACGCGTTGTGGTTTCATCTAATGAAACACTGATTTGACCATCAACATCAGTACGGAAGTTAACGCCTGCGGCTAATGCGCGGGCAACAATTTCGTCTTTGTTGTCAGCGTTAAACGTTAGTGTGTCGAAGTAGTTAGCGTGAATAGCGGTTAAGCCTTTCGTTGCTGTACCTAAACATAAAATGTCAGTAAAACGGTGAATACGTTCAGCAATAACTTTTAAGCCTTTAGGACCATGGTAAACCGCGTAGAACGCAGCCATGTTCGCTAATAATACCTGTGCAGTACAAATGTTTGAGTTGGCTTTTTCACGACGAATGTGTTGCTCGCGTGTTTGCATTGCCATACGAAGTGCTGGGTTATCACGAGTATCTTTTGATACACCAATAATACGACCTGGTAATGAACGTTTGTATTTGTCTGATGTGGTGAAGAATGCTGCGTGTGGTCCGCCGTAGCCCATTGGTACACCAAAGCGTTGGCTTGAACCGATTACGGCGTCAGCACCTAGCTCGCCTGGCGCTTTTAATAGCACTAAGCTCATGATATCGGCTGCTACTGCAACAATACCTTTTTTCTCGTGTACTTTAGCGATTAGGTCTGAAATATCACGTACTTCACCTGTTGCGCTTGGGTATTGTAAAATGGCACCAAATACATCGTGATCAACCACTTCGTCAGCCGGAGCGACAACGATTTCAAAACCAAACATTTCTGCACGTTGTTTAACAACGTCGATTGTTTGTGGGTAAACATCACTTGAGATAAAGAATGTATTTGATTTTTTGTTTTTAGAAACACGCTTAGCTAACGCCATCGCTTCAGCTGCTGCCGTACCTTCATCAAGTAATGAAGCCGACGCTAGGTCTAAACCTGTAAGGTCTAAACACATTTGTTGGTAGTTTAATAATGACTCTAAACGACCTTGAGCAATTTCTGGTTGGTAAGGCGTGTATGCCGTGTACCAGCCTGGATTTTCTAACACGTTACGTAAAATAACGTTCGGCGTTAATGTGCCGTAGTAACCTAAACCAATGTAGGTGTCGTTTACTTTATTCAAGCCAGCAACTGCTTTTAAGTCAGCAAGTGCTTGTACTTCTGTTTTACTTTCTTCAATCGCTGGTAAGTTTGCTAAGCGAATGTCTGAAGGAACGATTTCGTCGATAAGTGCATCAACAGACTCGGCACCAATGTCATTTAACATGGCTTGAGTTTGTTCGGCATTAGGGCCAATGTGGCGACGAATAAAGTCTTGAGTTTGCTCTAAGTCTTTTAATGATTGAGTAGTCATAAAACAGCTTCTCTATAAAATAGTTTACTGATTAACCTGAGTTAACCGTAATTAAAAATATTTAAATAAAAGAAAGCCTCGGTATTCAGATGAATCTTCGAGGCTTAAACAGATTTTCGTAAACAGTCTGTCGTTTAGACACAGGTTAATTGTTCCTGACTTAACCTAAGTACTTACATCCATGTAAGCAAGGCACTAACGTTATGAGTCTTCTGAACTTAGTAAGCCCTTAGCTAAATAACAGCTAAGTGATTAAGACGAATAACGATAGCAACGCAGCATAAACGCAAAATGTGACAAAAAATTAGTCTTCGTCGATCGAGTTTGCGTAACCTTCCGCATCAAGCAAGCTATCTAACTCGCCTTCGTCTTCAATTTTTAGTTTGAACAACCAACCGCCACCAAAGGCATCTGAGTTTACTAATTCTGGTGAATCTTCAAGCTCTTCATTCACTTCAATTACTTCACCAGATACTGGTGCGTAAATGTCTGAAGCTGCTTTTACAGATTCTGCAACAGCAACGTCGTCGCCAGTGCTTACTGCATCGCCAACATCTGGTAATTCAACGAATACCATGTCACCTAAAAGGTCTTGTGCGTGCTCAGTAATACCGATAGTAACGACACCGTTACCTTCGTTGCGTACCCATTCGTGTGATGTTGCGTATTTTAATTCTGAAGGAATGTTGCTCATTGTTTTGTTCCTAATCTTTATTTTTTAATTTTTGTGTAAACGTCTATAGTATCAAGCTTGGCCTGCGCCATTCACCTCATACTATAGCCTAAAATTTCAGCGTTTTTAACCTAGTTTGCTAACCAACGAATGAAAGTTGATTTAAAGCAATGTTGTTAAAAAACTTTTTTACCATTACGTACGAAGCTTGGCTTAATTACTTGAACTTTAACTAGCTTTTTACGCATTTCAACTTCTACGGTATCGCCTAATTTAACACTGCGTGGTACGCGTGCCATAGCAATACTGTGACCTAATGTTGGAGAGAAAGTACCTGAAGTAATAATACCCTCGCCTTCTGCGGTGATTACTTTAAGACCAGTACGTAATACGCCTTTCTCTTCAAGTACTAAACCAACAAGTTTAGGTTGGTCGCCAGCTGCACGTTGAGCGGCAATAACTTCACGACCGTTAAAGTTGCGGTCTTCTGGTTCCCAGCTAATTGTCCAAGCCATGTTAGCGGCTAATGGAGAAACGCTTTCGTCCATGTCTAAACCGTAAAGGTTCATACCAGCTTCTAAACGTAAAGTGTCACGAGCACCTAAACCACAAGGTTTAACGCCAGCATCAAGAAGTTGTTGCCATAAATCAGCAGCTTGGTCAGCAGGTAGTGCGATTTCGTAACCGTTTTCACCTGTGTAACCTGTTGTTGCGATAAATAAGTCGCCAGCTTGTGCTGAGAAGAATGGCTTCATACATTCAACTGCCGCTGTTTGTTCTGCGTTAAGTAATGTGGCAACTTTCGCTTTTGCTTGTGGGCCTTGTACGGCGATCATGGCAAATTCAGGACGTTCGGTAACCGTTACGTCAAAACCTGCAGATTGTTCGGCAATCCACGCTAAATCTTTTACACGTGTTGCTGAGTTAACCACTAAACGGTAGTCAGTGTTAGTGAAGAAATAAACGATTAAGTCATCAATAACGCCACCTTCGTGGTTACACATACCTGTGTATAGTGCTTTACCAGCAACGTCTAATTTTGCTACGTCGTTAATGACTAATTTACGTAAGAATGCTTGAGCATCTGCGCCTTTAACATCAACAATAGTCATGTGTGAAACATCGAACATACCAGCGTCTGTGCGCACAGCATGATGTTCTTCAATTTGAGAACCATAGTTGATTGGCATATCCCAGCCGTAGAAATCAACCATTTTAGCGCCAGCTTCTAAGTGCTTAGCATGTAATACTGTTTTATTTGTCATCGTACGTTTCACTCACGTTAGTTGCTTTATCTTAGTTTCAGTACGCTTTAAGCAAGCACACCATTACATATACTCATGTAAAATTAGGATAAAGACGGAAGATTTACAAAAAGTGGCCAAGATTATAACTGTGAGACGCTGTTGATTCAACAGATAAAACCCCTTTTAAAAAATTTAAAATGGACAAATAAAAATATTCCAAATTATATTTTTAAATGTACACATTTTAAAAATATAATTCCCTAGCGAGGATGCAAACATCCCTAATGGCAAATAAAAATTTTATATCGGTGAAAAGAATAAATGTTGCGGAGTTATCAACCAGCTAATTTTACTTTAGCTGGTCGATGAAAGTGGCGTTTTTCTTGACTGCATGGTCAATAAAAAACAATAACCTGAGCTTATTTTTGCTGGTGTTGAGTAGGTTTGGCTAATTCTGGTAATTCACCTTTAAAACCTAGCGCTTGATTAATCATTAAGGCTTTAGCGGGTTTAATATTATTGAGCAATGACATGCCTAAACCACGTATTAATTTTATAGCGCCTTGCTGTGGCGTGAACGTTTGCTTAATAGCTTCCATCGCGGCGATCATTTCTGCCGCTTCGCTTTTACGCCAGCGAGCAAATTGCTGTAACGATTTATCACTAAACCAAGCATTGTCATCAAGGCTACCCTTTTGCTGTGCTTTGCTTATTTGCTGACTAATCGTTTGCGCTAAGGCGGCGGCATCAAGTAAACCTAAATTAACCCCCTGACCAGCTAACGGATGAATGGTATGGGCGGCATCTCCCACTAAAACAATACGCTCTTTGACAAAGTCTTGAGCAAAACGCATGGTTAACGGATAAGTAAAACGCTCACTTTCCAGTAATACTTGTCCTAACTTACCATCACTTGCCGCCGTTATTTCTTTAGCAAAATCTTCGGCTGACAAAGCGCTTAGTCGCGTTGCTTCTTCAGGGCTTGTTGACCAAACAATTGAGCATAAATCATCTTGATATAAAGGCAGTAAAGCTAATGGGCCGGTTTCTAGAAACACTTGCCATGCAGTATTTTGATGGCCTTGTTTGCATTTAACGGTGGCAACAATGGCGTGATGGTCGTAATCACGAAATGTTAACGGCACATTCATTTGCTGACGCACCCAAGAATTTGCGCCATCTGCGCCGACAACAAGCTTTGCCATCACCGGCATTTGTGTTTTTCCGCTTTCGCTATTCGCGGCAAAGGTAGCAAATACTTCGCTGTCGCTAAAATTTAACTGCTCTAATTTGTTATCAGTAAAAAAGGTAATGCCGCTGTCTTGTTGGGCTTTGTGCCATAAGGCATTACGAATAGCTTTGTTTTCAATAATAAAACCTAGCTGTTCAAGATTACTAGCAAGCGTTGAATTGCTAACATCTTTTAAAGCAAAATCTAACTGACCATAACCGGCTTTATCCCAAATGTGCATGTCAAAATAAGGCTGCGCGCGCTGGCTAATAATATCTTGCCAAACATTGAGGTTATTGAACATTTGCTGACTCGCCGCATTAATGGCACTAACGCGCACTTCTGGCTCGCTACTCAGTTCATCAACAGGCGTATTATCAACAATAGCGATGCTAAGCTCAGTTTGCTGACGAATAGCCAAAGCTAACGTTAAGCCAACCATGCCGCCACCAACAATTAATAGATCAAATTTTTGCATTATTCTTCACATTTATTTAAATAACTAATAGCGCTATCACTATTATTTATAGGTTAATTTTACTGCTAGTAACCCATGGTTTTCTTAACCAAAGCATTTTTCAAATTCGGCAAGTAATTTAGTACCTTTAAGCCGATGTTTCGACCCGCAACTAGCGGTGGTAGCTCGTTTGAAAACAAGGTAACTAATGAATCTGTTAAGGTGATCACTTGTTTTTGGTCTTGCTGACGCGCTTGTGCATATTGCATTAAATTGGCAAATGAACCTATGTCTTGCCCATTCGCTAATGCTTGTTTTATCACTTGAGTCATATCACTGACATCACGCAAACCTAAGTTGAAACCTTGGCCAGCAATAGGGTGAATTGTATGAGAAGCATTACCTATTAATGCCATACGGTGATAAACCTGCTCAGTTGCTTGTAATAATTTTAATGGGTAAACCGCGCGCTTACCTACTTGAGTAATATTACCTAACCAGCGGCCAAAAGATTTTTCTAATTGTGCAGCAAATTCATCATCTGACAAATTTAGCATGTCCTCGGCTAACTCTGGCGTTAGCGTCCACACTAGTGAACAACGCCCTGCACTGCTTTGTTGGCTATTCGTTGACAGCGCAGAAAGTGGCAACATGGCAATAGGGCCAGTTTGGGTAAAACGTTCATAAGCAATATTTTTATGATGAATTGCCGTACCCACATTAGCGATTAATGCCGATTGCTGATAATCACGACTAGTGGTGGAAATATTAGCAAACTTGCGACACGTAGACTGCGCGCCATCACAAGCTAACAATAGCGCGGTAGTTAACTGCGTAGCAGAATTTAACTCTACATTGACTTGCTCAGCTTGCCATTGCACATTGGCAATACTGTCAGGAGCAAACCAAGTGATATTGTTTTTAGTCGCTAAGGCTTTTAATAATGCCGCGCCAATAAATGACATTTCAGCAACATAACCTAAGGCATCAACTTGATGATGTTTAGCATACAATCGCGCTTTGCCATAATGACCACGGTCTGAAATATGGATATTTTTAATTGGCTCAGCATGGTTTTGTAGGTATTGCCAAGCGCCAACACTTTCTAAATAAGCAGCACTACCATGCGATAAGGCTAAAACGCGATCATCAAAACTTTGTGATGGGTCAGTCAATACTGGGTTAGCTTCGATAATGGCGATTTTTAAAGGGGTTTGCTGATGAGTAACTAGGCTCGATAAACTTAATGCCATTAAAGCACCTGATAAACCACCACCAGAAATGATCACGTCAAAGTGCTGTGCATCTTGGGTGTTGCTAGTACTAGCGTTTTGCTCACTATTATTCATCGTTAACCTATTGTTATTTTTCTGCCGTTAATGACGCTAAGTTTAACTTGCTATCAGCGTTATCACTTTGTGCTTAATCAATGGATTACGCACAAAGGAACACTAATTAGCCATCACCTTTTCAATATCAGCAATAGTTTTTGCAGCATTGACGGTTAAGTTTTCAAAACCAGATTCGGTTACCGCAATATTATCTTCAATGCGAACGCCAATACCACGCCATTTTTCATCAACTGATTTATCGCTGAGCGGGATATAAATTCCCGGTTCAATCGTCATCACCATGCCTGGCGCAAACGGGCGTAATTGTTCACGTTGCTGATTAGAGTGATAGTCACCAACATCATGAACATCAAGCCCTAACCAATGACCAAGGCCGTGAATAAAGTATTTTTTACAGGCTTTTTGGGCTAACAATAACGTTATATCGCCTTTTAAAATGCCTAAGTCGTATAAACCTTGGGTCAGGAAGTTACACACTAAACGATTTAGTTCAGCAAAAGTTTGTTGCGGTTTTATCGCTTCAATTGCCAAGTTTTGGCTATCAAGTACCAGTTGATAAATCGCTTTTTGTTCAATGCTAAATTGACCGTTAACCGGGAATGTACGCGTAATATCTGCGGCGTAACCCGCTAGTTCACCACCAGCATCAATTAACAATAAATCACCATTATTAAGTGTTTCGTCATTATCGGTGTAATGCAAAATATTAGCGTTATCGCCGCCAGCAACAATAGAGCCGTAAGCTGGATGACGAGCACCGTTACTGGCAAATTCATGTAAGAGTTCAGCTTCAATTTGATATTCAAATATACCTGCTGATGTTTGCTGCATGGCTCTTTGATGAGCTGCGCCGCTTATAACATTAACCTGACGCATAATGTCGAGCTCAGCGTCTGATTTATGCAAACGCATTTCATGAATTATTTCACTACAATCAACTAGTGATTTTGGCGCCTTCGCACCAGTGCGAGCTGACTTTCTAATATCTGCTAACCAAGACAATACTTGCTGTTCGAACTCACCTTGCTCTTGCTGGCAAATTAACACAGCACTTTTACCTTCAATTAATGGCAAAAGTTGCTCGTTAACTTCAGCTAAGCTAAAGCACAAATCAACTTGGTAATTTTCAACCGCGGCTAGCTGACCAACGCGTCTGCCATGCCATACTTCTTGTAGGCTGTCTTTTTCACGCGAAAATAAAATACTTTGCGCTGCTTCCGCATCCGTCCCTTTCACCATAGCTAAAATAGCATCAGGCTCATTAAAGCCCGTCAGGTAATAGAAATTTTTACTTTGACAAAATGGGTATTCAGTATCGTTACTGCGCGTAACTTCTTTGCCAGCAGAAATTAACGCAATGCTATTAGCAGGCATTTGCGCAATAAAATCGCTTCTACGCTGACAAAACTCAGCAACGGGTAATAAAGTATTTTTGATCATATTTGTCAGTATCTAATGGCGTTATATCGACAGCTAAATAACTTCTTTAGTAGAATTAATTCATTAGAGATTATTTAGCTGTTTGTCGTGAGTGCTTAACTGCTAATTAGTTTGTTACTAATGTAGCGTTGCTTCTTTGTCTTTAGATTCAGGCGGAGTACCTAATTCAGTAAAACAAAGTAAGGCAGAAATTCTAACGTATTCTGCAATTTCGAAATAAGCTTGCTCAGTATCTTCATCTTCTTCCATTTCATCAGACAAATTGGCGATTTCAACAAAATCAGCAAGTACTTCTTTTACGTCATCAGAAAAGGTGGTGGTTTTAGTTTGCTGTAAACCAAAGCCAAGATTAAAGCCTTCTACCCATTTACTTAATGCATGACCACGCTCAACAATAGAGTCGTCATCATCTGGTAGCATCAATTGAAAGCTGTAAGATTCATCAAGAATTTGTTGCCAAATATCGCTATACATATCTTTTATCAAACTTTTAACACGTGCAGGTAAACCTTCAGCATTATTAAGCATGTCGTTGACCATGGCGATATAATCGCTACTTTCAAATTCAAAGCCTGCCGAAACAAGGCCGGTAAGTACACCGTGGATTTCAGCGGCGTGTGCTTCAACACTTTCACTGGTTAAAATTGCTTGTGCAGAGGAAAAATCTAAAGAGGTACTATCAGACATAAAAATATAATTTCAAAAGGGAGTATATTAGCCGCTATCGTAACATTGGCATTGCTTCGATTCCAGAAAAAACCATAGAGATCACTTGCATAGTGTAACACTCACCGTTATAGTTCCTCTTTATGGTGCACTGGGTTTTAGTATTCATTTACTTTTCTTAGTGTTAGCTGCAAATGATTATTCATCAACAGCAAAACTATAATGGGTATTTTACTCAATTAATTAATGTAACGCTTTGAGAATTACGACGTAATGAGCCAACACACAGTAACAATTAATGTTGCCAACAAACGATTAAAAATCGCTTGTCCTGCTGGCCATGAATCGGCGCTTTTACAAGCGGCCGAAGAAATTAATAAGCGTTTAGAAAAAGATACCAAAAAAAGCGCTGCCATGAAAAGCCCTGAACAAGCACTTGTCATGATGTCGCTTAACCTTGCTAACGATTTACTTCAAGCACGTGCTGACCTCGAACAAGAGCGTGAGAGAATGCAGAGCAAAATTGAATTGCTTCAAACCACAATCGAACAAGCGGTTAATTCACCAAAACGTGCTTAAATAATACCGGCAATTTTTTCATACCTTTCAAAATAAAGTCATTCTGTTTAAAGAAACTTCAATCTGTTCAAGCATTAAGCATTCAGGTCTTACAAGTGATAAAAGACTTAATACAGCTGGCATTATTAGCTATAATGAGTTTGTCTTCTGGAGTGTTCGTTTGTGAACTATGTCCCTGAGCCGATAAGTTTTAACTAAGGATGTTGATTATTAGCTATTGTGCAAGCCCGGCTCGTATCGGGAAGCCTACGGTTAAAATGATATTTCCGCCCTGAACACCCGGTGTTCAGGACTAATGTGAACGGCGGCACTTTGGAAGTCACTATCTCTTTCTAATATTCTACTTATTTTCAAATTTTTCCTACGTCAATTGAAGACACACAATACCAACAATATTTCCGCGCATTCTCTAGAAAAGCACCCGATGTTCAGGACTAATGTGAACGGCGGCACTTTGGAAGTCACTATCTATTCTTACTCTCAAAAATATCTTTAATATTTCCGCGCAACTCTAAGTAAACACCCGATATTCAGGACTAATGTGAACGGCGGCACTTTGGAAGTCACTATCTCTTTCTAATATTCTACTTATTTTCAAATTTTTCCTACGTCAATTGAAGACACACAATACCAACAATATTTCCGCGCATTCTCTAGAAAAGCACCCGATGTTCAGGACTAATGTGAACGGCGGCACTTTGGAAGTCACTACCTATTCTTACTCTCAAAAATATCTATAATATTTCCGCGCAACTCTCTAGAAAAGCACCCGATATTCAGAACTAATCTGAACGGCGGCACTTTGGAAGTCTCTATCCTGTATTTTATTGAAGTACATCTATTATCCCTTACTTCCATTACCTTCTAACAGTATTACTCTGCGCTTGATTGTGGCTTAAACTGGGTGAAATCTGGTCTTGGCAATTTATCCAAAATTCGATAAAGGTAAATAACAACCAATGTTAGGCCTGCAGCAATGAAAAATAGCGATGGGCCACCAAGTTGGTCGAGAATAATCCCTCCTCCTAGTGGTGCAATTGCAAAGCCAAACTCATAGAAAGAGGCCGCACCGAAATATGCTCCACGTAAATGGTCTGGCGCTAAACGGTCAATATGAACATTCATGGTAGGAAATAGAATAGTTTCCGCTAAACTCATCACTATTATTGCGCCTATCCAGCCCCAAAAAAGTGTTAAGGGATTAACCGCTAACCAAATTTGCGAAAGCATCAGCAGCACTAAGCCAGCTTGAATACGATTAATTAACGATAAACCTGCCATCAATTTTAATAGTAAAAATTGTGTTGAGATAATAACTAGCGCATTGGTAAAAATCATCGCTGAAATAAGTTCAAGCAGATCGGGCACTTTCGCACGAGTTAAATACTGAATAAGTGAACTATCCATTTGCGCATAAATAAACATGCACAAAATGTTGGCAAAAATAAGACATTGCAACAGTTTATCAGCAACCAGAACCTTGATAAGTTGATTGCCTTTTTTATTGCTTACGGTTGCTTCTGCTGGGAGATTAGGTTCCGTTATAGCTTTAGATTTATCATTTGCTTCCGTATCAATTCTGGCTTCTTTAACCTTATCTGTTTCTGCGCTTTCAAGCTGACTATGTTGATGAAATCCCCACCACAACAACACTAATAAGAAAGCAAAAGCTCCCGCAGTAATATAAAAGCTTGATTGCTCTCCTGTTAAACCTAGCCATAACCCGACCATAGGGCCCACAGCACAACCGACATTAACGATAAAATATAAAGATTGCATGGCGAGTTCACGGGTGCTTTTATCTTTAATAATATCGCCAATTAATGCCGAAGCTAATGGTCGCCATAGCGCAGTTGCAATAGAACATAAAGTGATCACGCCAGCGTATGCAATAATAGTATTGGCTTGTGCTAATAACGAAAAGGAAATGATATATAAAATACCACTGATGTACATTAAGGGACGACGACCAATTCGGTCGGAGAGCGCACTACCGATAAAGCTCACTAATACAGATATAACAGCGGCACTTGACAGAATAAGCCCAACATTGGTGGCAGATAAAGCAAATTTTTCATAAAGAATTACCGCTAAAAATGGCCATACCATGTAATAACTGCCGCGAGTAATGAATGAGCCGAATAGCAAAATCCACATTAATATCGGAAATTGTTTAATACGTGCGAATGAAACATCACTTTGCATTTGGCGACTCCTGTTACCATTACTTTATTTAGGGCCTTAGCTTACTATATAAACAAAAAACTTTACAATTATTTTATTTTTGTAAAGCGACTATTAACGAACATCATCATTTATAACTTTATAATTAATTGATAGACCTTGTTTGCCTGTTAATAATATACTTAACGCAGACAAACTTATTTTATACCCAAACCACTTGAAAATGCAGAATTCAGCAAGTCGAAAAAGGGTTATCACCAAGACATTGATTGAAGAGAATGGTTGTTCCATTGTAGAAATCAATAACGCCGGAGATGACCCTTTATCGCCTTGCCCTACGGGAACTAAGCTAGAAAAACAGTGCAGCGTTACAGCGCTTGATAAGGAAATAACCATTACCTGCGTGCTGCGCCTTGCTCTGATTTCCTAGCTTAACTCTGAAACTGCATTTTCAAGTGGCTTGGGTATAGCTCTTAACCTACGTAGACTTAATGCCCACACAGCCAAAAGCAAACACTCACACTTTTATCACTAACGATTTAGTGAAGCAGAAAAATATCAATAATCAACCGATAGGTATTTTCGATTCTGGCATTGGTGGCTTATCTATTATGCACTGTATTAAGCAGCAATTACCCCATGAAGATTTGCTTTATGTTGCAGATACATTAAATGCACCTTACGGTGAGAAGTCGGCTGCATTTATTCAACAACGAGTAAATGAAATAGCTGATTGGTTTGTGGAAAAAAACGCTAAAGCGATTGTTGTTGCTTGCAATACCGCAACCGTTAACGCCATTGATCAGCTACGAAAAACTATCTCTATTCCTGTTATCGGCGTTGAGCCGGCAATTAAACCTGCGGTAAATATCAGCCAACATAAAAAAGTTGCGATATTGGTTACCAAGGCAACAGCAGAAAATCAGCGTTTTTTAGCCTTAGTAGAGCAATATAAGCATAATACTGAAGTGTATATTCAACCTTGCCCAGGCTTAGTTGAATTAATCGAACATGATAAAAAGAACTCTGCCGACTGCAAATTATTACTGACCGCTTATTTGCAGCCGTTAATGGCTAAAGGTGTCGATACCATCGTGCTAGGCTGCACCCATTACCCATTAGTAAAAGAAGTGATTAGTGATATTTGCGGTAATGACGTGGTTATCATGGAAACGGCATTGCCCGTAACTGAGCAGCTACAGCGACAGTTAGCATTGCATCAGTTAATCAATAATACTAATACTGACGGTGCAACGACCTTTTATAGTTCGAAGAGTTGTTCCACACAACAACGACTTTTTTCACACATTTGGCAACAGCCACTTTCTCTGCATAAATTTCCTTAAATTTATTTTTTTGCGCTAGAATACAGAATAACTCTAGAATAATTGAAAGAATTTGCTATGAATTTGACTCAGCTCAAAGACGTTTAGCCATCTAGGCGTAAAAAACTCTAGGCAAGTGTTAACTAAACAGTTAGAATGTCGCCATTAAAAACAGTTATTGTTTTTCAGTTAATTTATACAGAGGGTTTATGTCTACACACCTTTTTACTTCTGAGTCAGTATCAGAAGGACATCCAGATAAAATTGCCGATCAAATTTCTGATGCGGTATTAGATGCAATTATTGCTAAAGATAAAAATGCGCGCGTTGCTTGTGAAACTATGGTTAAGACTGGTGTTGCCATTATTTCTGGTGAAGTTTCAACTAACGCTTGGGTTGATTTAGAAAAGCTAACCCGCAACGTAATTAGTGAAATTGGTTACACTTCATCTGATGTTGGTTTTGATGGTGAAACCTGTGGCATTATGAACTTAATCGGCCAACAATCTCCTGAAATTGCTCAAGGTGTTGACCGTACTAGCCCTGAAGAACAAGGCGCTGGTGACCAAGGTTTAATGTTTGGTTACGCAACTAACGAAACACCAACGTTAATGCCTGCACCTTTATACTATTCTCACCGTTTAGTTGAGCGTCAAGCTGAAGCGCGTAAATCAGGTGTTTTACCTTGGTTACGTCCTGACGCTAAATCTCAAGTTACTTTTATCTATGAAGATAATAAACCAGTAGCGATTGATACTGTTGTACTTTCAACTCAGCATAACCCTGATATCAAACAAGATGATTTGGTCAATGCGGTAATGGAAAACATTATTAAGCATGTATTACCAGAAGAGCTATTAACAGCTGAAACTAAATACCATATTAACCCTACTGGCCGATTCGTTATCGGCGGCCCAGTTGGTGATTGTGGCTTAACTGGTCGTAAAATTATTGTTGATACTTATGGCGGCATGGCTCGTCACGGTGGTGGTGCTTTCTCTGGTAAAGATCCATCAAAAGTTGATCGTAGTGCTGCATACGCTGGCCGTTATGTTGCCAAAAACATTGTTGCTGCAGGTTTAGCTGATCGTTGTGAAATTCAAATTTCTTACGCAATTGGTGTTGCAGAGCCAACGTCAATTTCAATTGATTCATTTGGCACAGGTAAAGTGTCTGAAGAACGTTTGGTTGAATTAGTACGTGAACATTTTGACCTTCGTCCATACGGCATCACTAAAATGTTAGACCTTCTTCACCCAATGTATCGCCAAACAGCGGCATACGGTCACTTTGGTCGCGAACCATTTGAAATGACCGTTGGTGATGATACGTTCACAGCCTTTAGCTGGGAAAAAACAGATAGAGCTGAAGCACTTCGTCTGTCTGCTGGCATCTAAGCTTAGTAATTGATTAAATGAAAATCACTACTTAGTTTTATCTAAATATAAAAACCGCTCATTGAGCGGTTTTTTTGTACTTAAAATGAGTTGAGTATTAAAATAAGCTAAATACACTTACTCATAACGTAAAGAACTTATTGGATTTTTACGAGCAACTTTCGCTGCATTGGTACCGACGGTGAACCAAGCAATAAATAATGATAATGTACCGACGGATAAGCAAATAGGTATTAACCAAACTTGATCGATTCGATAAGGAAACGACTCTAACCAAGTTAACATGGCGTATGCTGCGATAGGCCAGGCAATAATATTTGCTAAAGCAACAGGTTTAGAAAACTGCCAAATCAATAATTTAACGATATCTTTAACACTCGCCCCCATTACCTTTCGAATACCTATTTCTTTCGTGCGACGTTCTACGGTAAAGGCGGACAAGCCATATAAACCTAAGCATGCGATAATTATGGCAAGCACTGAAAATGCTAAAAATAGTTGAGCCGTTGTTAGTTCATCTTGATATTGTGCTTGCATCATTTCCGAAAGAAACTGTAAATTAATCGGTTGTAATGGCACATTCGTTTTCCATACTTGCTCAATTTTGCTAATAATTTCAGCTGACTTATCAGAGTTTAATAGCTCGGAATTCACGGTTAGATTAGCCACCTGAAAGCGATCAGAATTAAGCATATAAGCGCTTGCTCTAATACCAAATTTAATGGATCTAAAATGAATGTCAGGGATCACACCAATCACATTCAGTTGCTGCTCGCCTAACAATAAAGTTCGGCCAATAACTTCCTCGGCGCTGCTAAAACCTAACTTAGTTAGTGCACTTTCATTTAAAATAACACTAGCTTGCCCTGGTTCAATAGTGTCACTTTCAACAGAGGTCATTTGATCACTACCATAGTTTTCATCAAATAGACGCCCAGCAATAGGCTGAACTTTATAAGCTTCAAAAAAGCCATAGTCCATATTGTGATAATTGAGTAACGCCGGTTCAACCTTTTTTCCATCTTCACCAGTCCCTAACAAGGTAAATTGGTTATTGTTTTCATTATCTTGTGTAGGTGCTTCCGATGAAAATGTTACTGAGGTTATTTCTGGAATATTTAACAATTCTTGCTTTAAGCTCGGCAAATTTTCTCGGGCCGGACGAACATTTAACACAAGCTTATTGTCACTTTGATAGCCAACATCAACAGAATTTGAATACAGTGTTTGCCCATAAACAACCAAGGTAGCAATAACTAGTACGATTGACGTAGTAAATTGAAATACGACTAACACACTACGTAATTTAGCTGAATTTCCAGATTCACCACTTTTGCTCGACTTTAAAATATGGCCCGGTAGAAACCGAGAAAGATATATCGCAGGATAGATTCCAGCGCCAATACCAACAACCGTAGCAACAACAATAAGCGACAATAACAAATCAGGTTCATTAAACAGTCTTAGTGCCAATTGTTTACCTAAGATATCATTATAAATAGGTAAGACTAATTCTGACGCAGCAATAGCAAACAGTAACGCAACAAAAACAATCACTATCGCTTCACTTAAAAACTGTATAGCCACTTGCAAACGGCTTGCACCCAGTACTTTGCGCATTGCTACTTCTTTCGCTCGCTTACTGGCCTTTGCAGTTGATAGGTTCATAAAATTAATACACGCAATCATTAGCACGAGAAAAGCAACCACGGTAAAGGTATTAATCATTTCCTGATCGCCCATCGGCGTAATATCTCCAATATTCCCCGCATGCTTTTTGGCATTAAGATGTAAGTCAGTGACTTTCATAACAGGCTGTCTTGCAAAGTCAGTGACTTGCATACCGTTACTTTGCTCCCCTAGTAGATCTTTAGACATTTCAACTAACGGGCTTTCATTATTCATCCAGTAATCAATACGCTCTTGCAACTGCATAGGTGTTATACCTGCATTCAGTTTGAAGTAGGTATATACATTCACACTCGTCCAAGTATCTAATATATTATTATTTGGTGGAAACAGTGCTGGCTGTAAATAGAACAGCATATTGATATTCAAATGTGTCTCATCGGGTAAATCTTTTAGTACACCAGTAATTCTCACATCGCTAGGAGGGTTACGACCAACACAACAAACCGTTAAGGTTTCACCGATCACGTCGGTGCGACCAAAATATTTCTTGGCAAACTCTTCGGTGACTAACAAGTTCATTGGTTGATTAAACGATGTGGCTCTCGAGCCATGTACAAATGGCAGATCAAAAACATCAAAAAAGCTACCATCGGCCAACGTAATAGCTTCATCAAAGGCGTTATCGTCTTTGCGAACGGTTAATGACCATTGTATTAAACGTACACCCGTTTCTATTTCGTTTTTAGCATAGTCACGAATGGCTTCCATCATTCGCCCTGCCGAACGCACAGTTAAAAATGGTGCTCTGTCTGGCATCGTGTAGGCAGTGTGCATACGCACTAATCTGTCATTGTCTTTTAACCATTTATCAAAACCCATTTCTTCTTTAACAAACAGCATGATTAAAATACAGCTCATCAAAGCAATGGATAAACCAAAAATATTAATCGCTGAAAAAACACCATTTTTGATGATATTACGCCATGCGGTAATTAAGTAATTTTTAAACATAATGCCTCCTAAGCGGCCTTAACGCTTTCAGTAACAACGTGACCATCAAACAAGTTAATTGTCCGTTTTGCGTAATCTGCGTGTGCAGGGCTGTGCGTTACCATCACAATAGTGGTGCCTTCGTCATTTAAGGCTTGCAGCATTTCCATAACCTCTTGGCCATGCCCGCTATCTAAGTTTCCGGTTGGCTCATCTGCTAGAATCATTTTTTGATCTCCCACCACGGCACGAGCTACTGCCACCCTTTGTTGCTGGCCGCCCGATAATTGGCTTGGCATATGCTTGGCACGATGCGCAATACCTACTTTGTCCATAACCGTTGAAACGCGCTGTTTTCGCTCACTTGCCGGAATATCGTGGTAAAGCAAAGCCAGTTCGATATTTTCAGCAACAGTTAATTCATCAATTAAATTAAAGTTTTGAAAAATAAAACCAATACTCTGTTTTCTGATCACCGCAAGTTGTGCTTCAGAATAGCCAGAAACATCTTCACCATTAAACCAGTACTCACCACTACTTGGCGTATCTAACATGCCAATTGTGTTTAATAAGGTAGATTTACCACAGCCAGAAGGCCCCATAATGGCAACAAATTCTCCTTGAGCAATTTCAATGTTCACATTATTTAATGCCATTGTTTCAACATCGTCAGTTTGATAAACGCGTGATAAGTTGTGAAGTTTCAACATAATAAAGTCCTATTTTTATAAATTTGATTGATAGCTGGCTATGCTTTGCTGCTAAATGTTCTTTCGTTAGTTTGGTCGAGTTAATTTGTACTAGTGTTAAGTTTTAAATGTTGCATGTCTTGGTAACTACTGTACGGACTAGTAACGACTTGCTCGCCTACTTCTAAACCTTCCAGTACTTCAATAAATTGATTATTACGACGCCCTAAGCGCACTGGCCGACGTACCGCTTCATCACCACTTTCGGTAACAACAAAAATCCAGTTGCCGCCAGTATCTTGATAAAAAGCACCGTTTGGAATAAGTACCGCTTTACTTGCATCACCAAGTGTTAGTTTTGTCTGAATTGTTTGTCCGCGACGAATACCGCTAGGCTGTTCACCAACAAAAGCAAAATCTACCTCAAATTGGCCATTTTGTACTTGTGGGTAAATTTTCTTAATAGTTAATTGGTATTCTTTAAATACTGCTCGCTGACCAATATCAACGCGACCTAAGTAGAACTCATCAATATAGGCGGTAACTTTATAATCATTGGGAGTATCAATTTGCCCTAAGCGTTCACCACGGCCAATACTTTGGCCTATTTCAATATTAAAGCCAGATAACTTACCGTTTACGGGGGCTTTCACATTCATGTTGTCTAGATTTTGTCGTGATATTTCTAAATTACTTTCTAAACGTTGGCTAGTCGCTTTTAAGAACTTGAGTTGTTCTTCTTGCATACGAGTATCTGAAGTTTGGCTTTCTTGAGTAACTAACAGGCGCTGTTGGTACCAATTGAGGGTATCTTTTGTGTCATCAAATGCTGATTGACTTACCGCGCCGCTTGTCACTAACTCTTGCTCGCGCGCCAATTGGCGAGTCAATAATTTAATTTGATATTCAATATCAATAATGTTGCTTTTATGACGCAGGCGATTCTGCTCAAGACTAAGCTCAATTGAACGCATGTTATTTAGTTGCTCAGCAACGCGCGCTTCGTTACCTAAAACATTCAATTGTAAACTGGCGTTAGATAATTCTACAATTAGGCTGCCGGCACTTAATTGCGCACCGTCTTCAACTAAAATACGCTCAACTCGGCCACCTTCAATCGCATCAAGAAATACTGTTTTTGCAGGTGCTACGCGACCACGTACGGGAATAAAATCTTCAAACGTTCCCGATACGACAGTTGAAACAACGATACGATTACTATCAACACTGAGCGATTTACCACTTATCTTATGACTAAACTGCCAGCCAACGAAGCCAACAATTGCCATAATAGCGACTGCCAATAAAACTGGTTTTGTTTTCGACTTTTTGCGTATCACCTTGCGATCCATTCCTGCGCCCGAGACAGCGGTATTGCCGTTATTCGTTGTAGTGTTCGCATTATCAACACTGACTGATTTTAGTGAATGTGTCATTACCCTACTTTCGCTGTATAAAAATTATCGTTACAAACACATTACAATTTTTGTTCCAATCATCATAAAAACCCACAAACCACTGTTTTAAATCAGTTTTATACTATCCAGCTGTTACTATTAAAAATAAAAACCAACAAAAAACTGTACGTTTTCGGACACTAGGTGTACGTTATTGAACAGTTTGTTTCCCTAACTTGCTGTACAGCATCAAAATAAAAATGAAAATAGACGGAAAAATACTCATCGTTGATGACGACCAAGACATATTGGTGGCAGGAAAATTACTACTAAATCGTAAATTTTCAGAGGTCAGCATATGTAATCGCCCCGAACAAATACCTAAACTCATTAAAGAAAATGATTTTGATGCTATTTTATTAGATATGAATTTTGGCCCAGGTGAGAGCTCTGGTGAACAAGGTTTTTATTGGCTAAAAGAGATTCTAGTCATTAAACCCAATAGTATTGTTGTGATGATCACAGCACATGGCGGTGTCGATATTGCTGTCGATGCCATGAAACAAGGTGCTACTGACTTTATCGCCAAGCCATGGCAAAACGAAAAAGTTGTCGCGACATTATCAACGGCAGTACAACTAGGAAAGTCACGGTTTGAAGCGGCGCAATTAAAGGTAACTAACCAAGCCTTGGTACAAACCTTAGCGGAAACCTCAGGACAAGCTAGTAATCAGCATACGCAGCAAATGATCATTGGCCAATCTAAGCCAATGCAAGATGTTCACGCACTAATCCATAAAGCAGCACCAACTGATGCCAATGTCCTTATTTTAGGTGAAAATGGTACCGGAAAAGAACTAATAGCGCGCGACATTCACTCTCAAAGCCAGCGTGCGCGCAATATTTTTATGTCGATTGACTTAGGTGCGATTTCAGAAAGCTTATTTGAAAGTGAATTATTTGGTCATAAAAAAGGGGCATTTACCGGTGCTCAGCAAGACCGTATTGGCAAATTAAAAGCTGCTGATGGCGGTACTTTATTTTTAGATGAAATTGGTAACTTACCGCTTTACTTACAAGCAAAATTATTAACTGTGCTTGAACAACGCCAAGTAACACCATTAGGCAGTAATAAAGCGCAGCCTTTCAATGTCAGAGTGATCGCGGCTACCAACATTCCTCCGGAAGTGCTAAATAATGAGAGTAAATTTAGGCAAGATTTATTATTTCGATTAAACACTGTGACCCTTAATTTACCGCCACTGAGAGAACGAAAAGAAGATATTGTGCCAATTGCTGAGCATTTTATCGCTTTATACAGTAAAAAATATAACAAGTCAGTTAACAGCTTAACACGCGATACCAAGCAAGTTTTACTGCAAGAGGCATGGCAAGGAAACATTAGAGCTTTACGCCATGCCATTGAGCGTGCAGTTATTCTAACCGAGCATGCTGACTTACAAATTAGTGACTTTCAATTAGAGCAAAAAGCACAGCAAAATTTTAATCAAATGACAGATAAAGCCCCAAATGCATTTTTGCCTGCCAATGCTCATATGGAAAACGATTTAACTGAAGAGTTAACCTTAGAAGAAATGGAAAAACAAGCGATAACTGCGGCACTAAAAAAACATCGCTACAATATCAGCCATTGTGCTAAAGCACTTGGTTTAACACGTGCAGCTTTATACAGAAGGATGGAAAAGTATGGGCTTTAAACAATTCTCTCTACGTATTATCGCTCGCACAATCGCTGCAATGGTGACCTTAGTATTACTAACAATAGCTGTAACAACTTCGGGTTATCACGCGGCAACAATATTGCTAGTAGTGCTATTAATTTGCCAATTTATTGAATTGGTAAACTTTGTTTCTAAAACCAATAATGAGTTAGTGCGTTTTTTTGATGCTGCTCGTTATGCTGACTTCTCACAACGTTTCGACTTATCTAATGTAGGTGCAGGCTTTGAAGAACTAGGTCACGCTTTTACCGATATTTTAACTCGCCTACAAAAAGCAAGAACGGCACAAGTTACAGAGTTAAAGCATTTAAAAGCGGTTGTCGAACATGTTCCTGTGCCACTAATAAGCCTCAATCAAGAAAACCAAATCACGTTATGGAACAATAGTGCCAGAAGACTATTTGGCACAACCCCCGTAATTAGACTGAATGACTTGGCACAATTTGGATCGCACTTTCCAGAGCAAATAAAAACTATGCAGGCTGGAGAACGCCAACTAATAAAATTAAATATAGACGGTATTGAACATCAATTAACTGTTGCCGCCACGGAAATAAGACTTGCACAGCAGCAAGAGCTATTATTTAGTTTACAAGATATTCAAAACGAACTCGTATCAGCGCAATTGCAAGCATGGCAAGACCTAGTCAGTGTTTTAACCCATGAGATAATGAATAGCATCACACCCGTTGCCTCTTTGGCCAGTACTGCCGTAGATTTAGTTGATGATATTATTAAAGATATTGCACAACAACCCGCAGATAAAAAAGATATTAGCAGCCAAGAACTCAGCGCGGATCTCCGTGACGTAACCGATGCAGTCACTACCGTCGCGAGGCGTAGTAAAGGGTTAATGACATTTGTCGATAGCTATCGGCGCTTAACTCGCTTGCCGACGCCAAATAAAAATACGACTTCAGTAAGGTTTTTAGCTCAGCAAGTTATTGATATTTCTTGCCAGCATTGGTCAGCACAAAACCTTGCCATTAGCTGCAATATTTCACCCGAAAGTTTAGACATAAATGTTGACCAAGACATGCTGTCACAAATATTAATTAACCTGCTAAAAAACGCGGAGCAGGCAACTGAGGGCTGTGAAATCAGAAAGGTAGAATTAAATGCTTTTATCAATAAACGTGGCCATCCTGTTATTGAAGTAAATGATAATGGTTGTGGTATGAGTAAAGAAATTGCTGATAATGCCTTTGTGCCTTTTTATACCACAAAAAGAGATGGCTCAGGTGTAGGTTTAGCACTGACTAGGCAAATAATGCTCGCCCACGGTGGTCATGTAACATTGGACAGTAAAATTAATAAAGGAACAAGTATTCGACTTATTTTTTAGTGAGCCGTTTTATCGCTGCAGCTAAAAATAATCGGCAAGGTATAAGCTAGGTAAAGCGAGAGAAATAGTAATTACCTATCGACTTAAAATAATGAATTCGTGTCTATATTAGTTATAAAAAAGGGTCACGGTAACCGTGACCCTTTTTATCTATGTTATAGCTTAGTCTTTAGCCTCAATCGGCTGCTCACCTTTAAATTTTTCGCGCATACGTTGAATAACCATATAAAAGTAAGGTACAAATAAAGTCCCAAAGATTGTTGCAGCAACCATACCTGCTAATACAGTTATACCCAATGAAACACGGCTTCCTGCACCCGCTCCAGAGGCAAACACTAATGGCAGCACACCAAGAATAAATGATAGTGCCGTCATTAACACCGCACGAAAACGTAAACGGGCAGCATTTAAAGCAGCATCAAAAATACTATGTCCTGCGGCGCGTTGCTCCATCGCAAACTCAACAATTAATATTGCTGTTTTGGTTGATAGACCAATCAGTAATACCAATCCGACTTGCGCATAGATATTATTTGACATGCCTAAGCTATAAAGAGCCAACATTGCCCCCAAAATAGCCAGCGGTACCGCGGCAATAACCGAAAATGGAATCGTCCAACTTTCATATTGCGCCACTAAGAACAAGTAAACGAAAATAATCGCTAATCCAAATAGAATTGGCGCTAAATCACCTGCTTCTATTTCTTGCTTAGATTGACCAGACCACTCGTAAACGTAACCTTGTGGTAAATTCTCAGCTAGTTCTTGCATGGCAGCAATTGCTTGGCCAGAAGAATAGCCAGGAGCAGCTTGACCACTAATAGCAGCACTACGGTATAAGTTAAAATGGCTAATACTTGTTGGCCCTAAAATAGGCTCAAGTTTCGCTAACGTGGTTAATGCCACCATTTCTCCATCGCTATTACGCACGTAGTAATGACGTAGATCAGACGGGTCTTTACGAAATTCTGACTCAGCTTGTAAGGTTACTTTGTAAGTACGGCCAAATTGGCTGAAATCATTAACATACATAGAGCCTAATTGAGCTTGTAAAGTCACGAAAATATCAGATAACGCAACACCTTGTGCTTTAGCTTTATTTCGATCAACTTCTAAAAAGTATTGCGGAACGTTAGCGCGGTAAGTACTAAATACACGGCTCAATTCAGGGCGATGATTAGCTTCATAAATTAAACCATTCATCACTCGTGCTAAGTCAGCAGGACTGCGATTTTCGCTATCTTGTAGCTTAAATTCAAAACCTGAGCTTGTTCCTAAGCCAGGAATTGGTGGCGGATTAAAAATCATGATCTGCGCATCAGGCATGGCCCAAAGTTGCCCCATTAAACGGCCAATAACAGACCTTAATTTCAACTCTGGACTCGTGCGCTCTTCCCAATCTTTCAGCATAATAATACCTAGGGCATTATTTGAACCAGCGCCACCTAATAACGACGAACCAGACACCATAATAACGTCAGTTACGGCAGGGTCTTGCTTAATAATAGGGGTGATTTTCGCTAATAATGCTTCAGTACGATTAGAAGATGCAGCATCAGGTAATTGTACATCTAAGAATAAGTAACCTTGGTCTTCAGCAGGAATAAAGGCAGTAGGTACTTCACTGGTTACCCATGCCGTTGCACCAAACATGATTAGCACTAAGACACCAACACGCGCAGCGCGTTTTAATAAGAAATTAACGCCCCCCGTATATGATATTGTCGCACGACCAATTAGTCGCTCAAAAGGAATTAGCCAACGCACAGGTTTCATTTTTTCAGCACTTAATAACACAGTACATAATGCCGGACTTAAAGTTAAAGCATTGACTGAAGAAATTAATACCGCAAAAGAAATAGTGACAGAAAACTGTTTATAGAGTTCGCCGGTAATACCGGGCATAAAGGCAACAGGAACAAACACGGCCAACAGCACTAATGTTGTAGCAATGATAGGACCAGAAACTTGCTCCATCGCTTTAGTAACCGCTTCTTTGATTGGTAAGCTTTCTTCTTTAAGAATACGTTCAACATTCTCAATAACGATAATGGCATCATCAACCACAATACCTATCGCTAACACCAAACCAAATAAAGTAATGGTATTAATTGAATAGCCCATTAATTGCATGAAGGCAAAAGTACCAATTAAAGACACTGGAATTGCGATGGACGGAATAATGGTTGCACGCCAGTTTTGTAGGAATAAAAATACCACTAAAACTACTAAACCTATGGCTTGGTATAGTGTTATTTGCACTTCTTCAATCGAACGGACAATAAACTCAGTGGTGTCATATGGAATGGCATACTCCAAACCATCAGGGAACCTTTGGCCTAATTTTTCCATTTCCAGCTTAACTAAACTGGCAACTTCAGTCGCGTTAGCATCGGGTAATTGATAAATAACAAGAAAAGCGGTTTCACTGCCATTTAAGCGTGCTTGTACACCGTAGTTTTCCGAGCCTAATTCAAGTCGAGCAATATCGCCTAAGCGAATAAATTTACCGTCAGAATTGGCGCGAATAATAGTTTGAGAAAACTCTTCAGGGCTTTTCAAGCGCCCTTTTGCTTGAATTGAATATTCAAATTGTTGATTTGGTAATGTTGGGCTGCCACCTAACTTACCAGCAGCAACTATTAAGTTTTGCTCTTTTAATGCTTGTTGAACTTCTGTAACCGTTATGCCTAATGACGCCATACGGTCTGGGTTTAACCAAGCTCGCATACTGTAGCTCATTTCCCCCATTACGGAAGCTGCAGCAACGCCTTTGATTCGCCCTAAAGGCTCTGTTAAGTAATTGGTTGCATAGTTACTTAGAAACAATTGATCAATATTTTCTTGTTCTGAATATAGCGTTATCGCCATCAACATTGAACTAGATTTTTTCTTAACACTCACTCCTTGCTGAGTCACTTCACTCGGTAATGAACTCGTTGCTAGTGCAACACGGTTTTGCACATTAACTTGTGCAATATCACCATCAATACCGACTTTGAAAAATACGGTAATTGTCGCTGTGCCGTTATTTGATGCTGTTGATTCGATATAAAGCATATCTTCAACACCGTTGATTTGTTCTTCAATCGGCCTTATCACTGATTCCTCTACCACTTGCGCGCTTGCGCCTGGGTATACAGCAGTAATTTCAACTTGCGGTGGTGTAATTTGCGGATACATATTTACCGGCAATAACATCAAAGCAATTAAGCCCGCTAACGTGATCAGTATTGAAATAACAAAGGCAAACTTTGGTCTATTGATAAAGGTTTTGCTTATCATTATTTGCCCCTTACTGTGTTAAGTAATCAGAAATAACACCGGTGATAGGGTCAACGCGTTTATCTACAGGCCCCACTTCAATACCATTTTTAACTTTTTGCAAACCTTCAATAATAACTCGTTCATTTTCTTTTAAGCCTGACTCGACTAACCACATCGCATTAATACGACGGCCTAATTTAACGATACGTTGTGCTACTTTATTTTCTTCAGTAACCACTAAAACAAACTTACCTTGCTGGTTTTCTTGTACTGATGCTTGTGGAATTAATGCCATATTTTGCTTGTCTTTACTTTCCGCGACTAAAGTGACGAATAAGCCAGGTAAAATAATATCGTTCGGATTTTGAAAAACAGCTCTTAATTCAACTGTGCCCATACCTTGCTCAATTTTCGTATCAGCGAAGATTATTTTGCCTTTTTCAGCATATGTGGTGTTATTTGGTAAACGTAAACTAATATCTAAATCGTCTTTGTCTTGTTCTTGATTAGTTTGTTTATTTTGCAAATAGGAAACAAATTCGCTTTCTTCAACGCCAAAACTTACATACATAGGATTTGTTGCGGTTAAAGTTGCTAGTGAACCTGACGTTGAGCCAACAATATTACCAACGTTAAAGTTTACCTTGCCAACATGGCCGGCAAATGGCGCACTAATAGTGGTATAGCTTAAGTTTAATTCGGCTTGTTCTAACGCCGCTTTTGCAACGTTAACCCCTGCTTTAGATTGTGAATCATTAGTAATTAATTTATCTAAATCTGATTGCGAAATATAACCTTGCCCTGCTACCTCTTTACCACGTTTTAAGTCACGCGCCGCACCTTCAGCGCCAGCAATTTTACTTGCTAGGTCTGCTTTGGCTGATTCCAACGCTGTAATATATGTTGTTGGATCAATTTTTAATAAAACTTGTCCCTTTTCAACAATAGCGCCTTCTTTAAAGAGTCGTTCAATGAGTTCGCCTTCAACACGCGCAGTTAATTCAACTTCTTTCGAGGCAACTGTTCGAGCAACAAATTCACGATAATCACCAATTTTATCCATTGAAACCACATAAGTGGATACTGCCGGAGGTGGTGCTTTTTGCGCAGTTTGATCTTTTTGCCCACATGCAGATATGGTTAGCATGGCAGTAATAATGACAGCACTTTTCACAAAACGCAGTGACGAAAATTTTGACAATTTATTCAGTTGAATGAACATCAACTAACTCCTTTAAACACATAGTTAGACAAACCGGAATATGGCTTTATTTTTATAATTAAAAATATAGTACATTAGTTGATATTAAATATCGTAAACATTTGTAACTTAAGCAACATTTTAAGTAAATTAAGCTTATTATTATCAAGCAGTAGCGTGTTAGTAGGCGACAAGCCTCACCAGTACAAACATCAATCGCTTGTTATTTTTTTTGCGTCAGCATTAACAATCTATTGCGTAAGTATCAAAACATAATGAACTATTTTTCTATAGACAATTGAATTTTCGATAAGTTGCCCTTATTTACAGGCTATATTAGCGAAGTTAATCAGCATCCAACTCCCTTGCTAAACAAGGCGGATATAAATGAACATTGACTTGCAGCATTAGCGCACAGGGTTGCAATAACATTTTCACGATATGCAACCAGTATAACCATGGATAATATTTATGCGTAACCCTAGAATTTATCAAGATCAACACTTTACTGTTGGTCAAGTACAACCATTGAGTGACGATGCTTTTGGCCACACAGTAAGAGTGCTTAGACTGAAAGAAGGTGATTTAATCACGCTCTTTAATGGTTTTGCAGAAAAAAATGACGAACAAGATGGTTATTTTGAATATCAGGCAAAACTTTGCAACGTTAGTAAAAAACGTGCTGATATCGAAATATTGACCAAAGATCATGTTGATAATGAGTCACCATTAAATATTCATTTAGGGCAAGGTATATCACGCGGCGAACGCATGGATTTTACTTTACAAAAGTCAGTCGAATTAGGCGTAAATACTATTACACCAATATTTACTGAACGCTGTGGCGTAAAACTAAATGGCGAGCGTTTAGAAAAAAAACGTGAACAATGGCAAAAAATAGTTATTAGTGCCTGTGAACAAAGTGGCCGATGTACGGTCCCTGTTGTAGAGCAAGCCATTTATTTAGACCAATGGTTAGAACAAGAAAGTAAAGCGTTAAAGTTAAATTTACATCCTAAAGCACAACACTCTATTATGGGCTTACCGATAGAGAACCAACGAGTACGTTTACTTATTGGTCCCGAAGGTGGTTTAAGTGATGATGAAATTGCCCGCGCAAATGACGCTGACTTTAAAGATGTTTTACTAGGCCCACGAGTACTAAGAACTGAAACAGCGGCATTAACAGCAATAACCGCACTTCAATGTCGTTACGGTGATTTAGCGTAATTTGTTTCGCTTACTTAGATTAGGCAACAAGAATTTCTAAAGCTTTGGCAACGTATAAACATTCTACGTACCTTAGTATTTATCAAAAAACAGTAGGAAAAAACATGAGCATAAAAATTGGCGTTGTTATGGACCCTATTTCTCAGGTCAATGTAAAAAAAGATTCTTCAATGGCAATGATGCTTGAGGCACAAGCCCGTGGTTATGAAATTTACTACATGGAGATGCAAGATCTCTATTTAGAACAAGGCGTTTGTCGTGCAACTACGGCAAAAGTAAAAGTATTTAATGACCCTGAACACTGGTATGAGTTAGACGAGCAAGAAGATATTAATGTTGCCGACTTAGACGCAGTTTTGATGCGCAAAGATCCACCATTTGATACTGAATTTATTTACGCCACCTACATGTTAGAGCGCGCAGAAATAGCCGGCACCTTGATTGTTAACAAGCCACAAAGTTTACGTGATTGTAACGAAAAACTATTTACCGCTTGGTTTCCTGAGTTAACACCAAAAACATTAGTGACACGCAACAATCAAAAAATAAGAGAATTCCACAACGAAAACAAAGACATAATTATCAAGCCACTTGATGGTATGGGTGGTTCTTCAATTTTCCGCATTGGTGAAAATGATCCAAATGTTGGCGTAATTCTCGAAACTTTAACTGCACATTCAACACAATATGCTATGGTTCAAGAGTACATGCCTGAAATTGTTGACGGTGATAAACGTATATTAATCGTTAATGGCGAACCTATGCCATATTGCTTAGCGCGTATACCAGCACAAGGTGAAACGCGCGGTAATTTAGCTGCTGGTGGTCGCGGTGTTGCCCGACCACTAAGTGCTAGCGACAAACTCATTGCTGAAACAATTGCTCCAGAACTGAAAAAACGTGGCTTATATTTTGTTGGCTTAGATGTTATTGGCGATAAAGTTACCGAGATCAATGTCACTAGCCCAACGTGTATTCGTGAAATAGAAGCTGCATATCCAATAAACATTAGTGGCAAACTGATGGATGCTATTGAACAAAATATTACCCGAAAAAGTTAGACTAATTTAGCGTATCTTTCAACGCCCTTTATTGGGCGTTCTTCAACCTTATTTTATTAGCGACAGGGGAATTATTATGGACAGTTTAGAAAATCAATTACTAATTGCTATGCCCAGCTTAGACGACTCCTTTTTTAATAAAACTGTAACTTATATTTGTGAACACAATGCTGAAGGTGCGATGGGGTTGATCATAAACCTGCCCATTGACGTTTCATTGAATGAGTTGTTAACACAAATTGATGAAGACAAAGCTGAATCACCAGAATTAGACCAGCAGGTATTAACTGGAGGCCCTGTTTCTCAAGACCGTGGTTTTGTATTACACAGTACGCAATCAGGCTGGAATAGCTCATTAGCGCTGAATGATGAGGTGATGATCACCACATCAAAAGATATTTTATTGGCTTTAGGCACTGAAGAAGCACCTGAAAAATACATGGTAACACTCGGCTATGCTGGCTGGGGCCCTGGTCAATTAGAAGAAGAAATTAAAGAAAATTCTTGGTTAATTACGCCTGCCGACGGTGACATTATATTCAACACACCCATTGAGCAGCGCTGGAAAAAAGCCACTACTATGCTAGGTATCGACCTAGCACATTTATCTAACGAAATTGGACATGCGTAATGGCAAGTAAAGCTCCCATTGGAGAAAGAACTATACTCGGTTTTGACTTTGGTAAAAAATATATTGGTGTTGCTGTCGGTCAAGAATTAACCGGTTTAGCTTCGCCTTTAGGTTCAGTTAAAGCCAATGATGGCATTCCTCATTGGGACAGTATGACTAAGTTCATTAATGAATGGCAGCCCGACTTTATTGTAGTCGGTTTGCCGTTAAATATGGATGGCAGCGAACAACAGCTCACCCTTGATGCGAAAAAGTTTGGTAATCGTGTTGCTGGACGTTTTGGTATTAAAGTAGAGTTTCAAGACGAACGATTAACAACAGCTACCGCTAAAGAAGCACTATTTGCACAAGGCGGCTATCGTAACCTTAAAAAAGATAATATTGATGCTGAGTCAGCAAAGTTGATTATTGAAAGCTTTTTTGAAAGTCAGTATTCGTAACAAACCACCTTTAAATGACTAAACGCTGCGGTGAAATACAGCGTTACTCCCAACTTTTCACTGCCATTAATAAGCGAATTAGAAAGACCTATGAATATCATTTCAATTATTAGCCCATTAGTAATAGTTGGCTTGATTGGTTTTTTAGCAGCCAAAAAAAATTGGTTCAACAAAGCGCAAATTGATGCATTAAGTAAATTTACCTTTCACTTAGCTATACCCGCATTTTTGTTTCAACAACTTGCCAATGCTGATTTAAGTACGGTTGATTTATCAATTTATGGTGCATTTTATCTGCCAGTATTGATGGTCTATGGATTAGGCTGGATTTTCAATTTCTATTTTCATCAAAAACTAAAAACTAGCATGCCAGCCTCTGCCGTTTATGCCTTAGCAACCAGTTATTCAAATAATGTTATTGTCGGCATGCCTGTAGCGCTAATGGTACTTGGCGAACAAGTTTTACCAACGATATTTCTTGTGGTGAGTTTGCATAGTGCTTTATTGTTTGGACTAACCAGTATTTTAGCTGCAAACGATAAACAATTTAATTGGCGGTTATTTTTAAAACAAACATTTTATAACCCATTGTTGATTGCAATAACAGGTGGTTTTATCGTTAATTTACTGGCAATAAAATTACCAAACCTCATCAACGACAGTTTATTATTATTAGGCCGCCCTGCAATTACCTTAGCACTTTTTTTACTGGGTGCTTCATTGGCGTTTTATCATATCCGTAGTGAAATTAGGTTTATACTTTCTGCCAGTATTTTAAAGTTATTGCTACTACCATCATTAGTCTTTACTAGCTGTCACTTAATCTGGCAATTCCCACCAATTATAACTGCTACTTTAGTTATTTTAAGTGCAAGCCCTACAGGCGTAAATGCCTATTTAATCGCTAAACAGCAAGACAAACACCAAGACACCGTTGCTGGTGTTGTGGTCGTTACCACCTTGCTATCAATTGCGACATTACCTTTGTTTCTTTGGGGGCTAACTAGCTACCTTTTATAATACAAAGCCTCTAGTAAAATAATAATTAAAATGGATTAAGGCTGTAACCTTCATTTTGTAAAACTGCATGGGCGGTCATCGCAGAAAGCGCCATTTTTATTCCCGGCTGCAACATATCGCTTGTGATATCGTAATATGCGGCTGATTGACCACATAAATAAACCTCTACTTGGTTTTTCATCAGTTGCTGAAGCAAATCTGCGTTGACGTTATTTTGCTGAAACTTTTCGTGATACCGCTTTTTATTGATCAAATCAAAACCCGCTTTACCATGCACAACCAAGGCAAGTTCAATATTTTCTGCAGCAATACCGTTGGCAACATGCATATTAATAAATCGTGCTAAGGTTTCTATTTTGCGGTTAATTGCGCCAGCTTCACCCTGCGCACTAATGTCAAAAGCAACCTTAAATGTAGCCTTTTTATTAAGCACTAAATCCTGCTGTACATTGGCATGCTTGCCATAACCTTTAATTACGGGTCCGGCAGTAAATTTATCAGCACCTGCCATCGCACTATTGGCCGTAGTAAATATTAAAGTAATAACTAACCATCGTATTGTTAGTAACATCACGCTCTTCCTTTTTCTTTATATTGGTATTCTAAGTTGCTTACAGCCTTAGGTTTTAAGACTTAAAAATCATACAAAAATAAAAAAGCATGCCGTAATTGGCATGCTTTAATCGTTTGCATCTTAAAGCATTATTAGCTTTCGCTTGGCTCTAAACCATCAATGGTCACACCGGAAAGTGAACCAGTACCACCTTGGTCATTACTACGTAATTTAATCATTAAGCGTAAATCATTTGGTGAATCAGCATGGTGCAAGGCGTCAGCATAGTTAATTAAACCTTGTTGATATAAGTTAAACAAAGCTCTATCAAACGTTTGCATTCCCTGATCACCTGACTTCTCCATAACCTCTTTAATACTGCCTATATCACCTTTTTTGATCAGCTCAGCAACATATGGAGAGTTAAGCAATATTTCAATAGCAGCAACTCGACCATTACCATCACGCGTTGGCACCAATTGTTGAGCAATAATACCGCGTAGGTTTAGCGCTAAATCAAATAGCAACTTGCCATGTTGGTCAGCAGGTACTAAATGCATGATACGGTCAATCGCTTGGTTAGCATTGTTCGCATGTAAAGTAGCAATACATAAATGCCCTGTTTCAGCAAAACTTAACGCATGTTCCATGGTTTCTTGACTTCGTATTTCACCAATCAAAATTACGTCTGGCGCTTGGCGTAGCGAGCTTTTTAATGCAGAGTCAAAACTTTCAGTATCTAGACCAACTTCACGCTGTGTAACCATACACTTACCGTGTTCGTGAACAAATTCAACCGGATCTTCAATCGTTAAAATATGACCACGAGAGTTTTTATTTCGATAGCCAATTAATGCCGCCATTGAGGTCGATTTACCTGTACCTGTACCACCCACAAAAAGCACTAAGCCACGTTTTGACATTACTACATCTTTTAATACCGACGGTAAACCAAGATCATCAGCTTCAGGTATTTCAGTAACAATACGACGAATAACCATACCCGCCATGTCACGCTGCCAGAATGCTGAAATACGGAAACGACCAATACCGTCAATAGAAATGGCAAAGTTACATTCTTTGCTTTCTTCAAATTCAAGCTTTTGCTTATCAGACATAGCATCGTGAACTAAGCCAAGCGCTTGCTCTGGTGTTAAAATTTGCTCATCAATCCCTCTAAGTTCACCATTAATTTTTGCACTAACGGCGAGCTTAGCGGTAACAAACATATCTGATGCATCTTCTCGCACCATTTTTTGTAATAAGTCATTAAAATTCATAAATTACTCTTTCTCATTATCAGCACTAGCTAAGTGTCTAGTAACCCATAAATTGGTTTTTATCTTGTGCTTTTTCCATCGCGTCTTGCTTGGTGATCATGCCGCGATTAATCAAGTTCTGTAAACATTGATCCATCGTTTGCATGCCATGGGACATACCGGTTTGAATAGCAGAATACATTTGCGCAATTTTATCTTCACGAATTAGGTTACGAATAGCAGGAACACCCATCATAATTTCATGTGCAGCAACTCGTCCGCCGCCCACTTTTTTCACTAATGTTTGCGAAATAACCGCACGTAATGATTCAGAAAGCATTGAGCGCACCATGGCTTTTTCTTCACCAGGAAATACATCGATAATACGGTCAATGGTTTTTGGGGCTGAAGTGGTATGCAAGGTGCCAAATACTAGGTGACCTGTTTCAGCCGCAGTCATTGCTAAGCGAATCGTTTCTAAATCACGCATCTCACCAACAAGAATTACATCTGGATCTTCACGCAATGCTGAACGTAGTGCCGCACTAAAACTTAGAGTATCTCGATGCACTTCACGTTGGTTAATTAAACATGAGTGATTGTCGTGCACGAATTCAATAGGATCTTCGATAGTTAGAATATGGTCATGCTTATTTTTATTAATATAGTCAACCATGGCCGCTAATGTCGTTGATTTACCCGAGCCTGTTGGGCCTGTCACCAATACTAAACCACGTGGGAATTCAGATATATCACGGAAAATATCAGGACAACCTAAGTCATCTAATGATAAAATTTTACTTGGAATGGTACGAAATACAGCGGCAGGACCGCGGTTTTGATTAAAGGCATTTACCCTGAAACGAGCTAAGTTTGGCACTTCGAAAGAAAAATCGACCTCTAAATTTTCTTCATACTCTTTGCGCTGACGGTCATTCATAATATCATAGACCAAAGCGTTAACGTCTGTTTCATCAAATGCTGGTATATTTAACTTACGTACATCACCATCAACGCGAATAGACGGGGGCGTGCCCGACGATAAATGTAAATCGGAAGCATTGTTTTCCACACTAAATGCTAGTAATTCGGTAATATCCATACAAACCTCTAAATCGAATTAATAATTGAATCAACAACTGAATAAGTCATTGAGAACTGAAATAAACAATATGATTGCTATTAAAGATAATATTGCTGACGTTGAACTGCAAATTTCTTCTGCCTGCCAACAAGCTCATCGAAATGCCGCAGAAGTAACTTTGCTTGCAGTAAGTAAAACTAAGCCGACAGCCATGATTGAGCAAGCTTACGATGCCGGTCAACGAGCTTTTGGCGAAAGCTATGTACAAGAAGCGGTCGAAAAAATTACCGCTTTGCAAAATAAATCTGATATTTCGTGGCATTTTATTGGTCCTATTCAAACCAATAAAACCAAGCTTATTGCTAGCCACTTTTCATGGGTACATAGCATAGACAGAGCTAAAGTCGCAAAACGCCTTAATGAGCATAGGTCAGGTCAAGATACCCCGCTAAACATTTGTTTACAAGTGAATATTAGTGGTGAAGAAAGTAAATCAGGTGTTTTAGTTGATGAACTTCCTGAACTGCTTAATACCATCGCCGACTGTGATAATTTATGCTTGCGTGGCTTAATGGCCATTCCAGAGAAAAATGCTTCACAAGCAAGCTTTACGACCATGCAAAACTTATTTATTAGCTTGCAAAAAAAATACCCAAGCATTGATACTCTTTCTATGGGCATGTCAGCAGATATGCAGCTTGCCATTAATGCAGGTTCAACCATGGTACGTATTGGCTCAGCAATATTTGGTGCCCGCGAGTAAAAATAAAGTATAAACTCTAATACGAAAGTCGCCTACTCACAAAAAAGTGTGTTCGTTACAATCAAACAAATTTAAAATTATCGCTAACGTAATCACATTGCAAAAAAAGCGAGTAATAATCATTGATAGGAAAATTATGAAAAACGTCGCATTTATTGGTGCAGGAAATATGAACGGTGCAATTATTTCCGGTTTAGTACAAAACGGCTACCCGGCCGAGAATATTATTGTTTCTAACCCTTCTGCTGAAAAACGTTTAGCATTGCAAGAAAGCTTGGGAATTAAACAAACCCAGAGCAACATTGAAGCGGTACAATTTGCGGATGTTATTGTGCTAGGTGTTAAACCTTACTTAATTAGCGATGTTTGCCAACATTTAAGTGAAAATATTGATCTAACGGGTAAGTCATTTATATCGGTTGCCGCGGGAACTACACTTGCTCAAATTGAACAAGCATTGGCTCAGCCATGTTCAGTTTTTAGAACCATGCCTAATACGCCATCACAAATTGGTGAAGGTGTGACTGGTATTTTTGCTAATACTAAAGCGACTGACGATGAAAAAGCCTTTACTGAAACATTAATGACATCGGTTGGTATTGTTAAGTGGCTTGAAACCGAAGAACAAATTGATCACATCATCGCGGTGTCTGGCTCGGCACCAGCCTATTTCTTCCTTTTTATGGAAGCAATGGAAAAGCAAGCACGTGCATATGGTTTTAACGAAAAAGACAGCAGAGAATTAGTGCAACAAACTGCCTTAGGCGCAGCTAAAATGGTTATTGAGAATCAACAACCTATTAGCAAACTGCGCGAAAATGTCACCTCTAAAGGCGGCACAACTCAAGCGGCAATAAGTGCTTTTAGTGAAGGTGGTTTGGAACAACTTGTAACAAAAGCAATGAATACCGCATTGGATCGCGCTAAAGAAATGGCGCAAAATAGCTAATCGTATTATTATCGCCTTACTTAAGGCATTAAATACTTGAGAAGTCAGTAAAACCCTGACTTCACTAATATTTGCTAGCTCTTAATTTTTATCTATTTTACGTGGGTAAATATAATGCCCTTGAGTATTAATGATAGTGCAATCCCTTTTCATAATTTTGGAGTTTTAGATGGAAGCAATTAACTATTTGCTTAAATTTGCCTTTGATGCGTTGCTAATGATTTTAGTGTTACGTGTCTGGTTACAGCTAGTAAGAGCTGATTTTTATAACCCATTAAGTCAGTTTATTGTTAAAGTAAGTAACCCATTAGTCATCCCATTACGCCGTATAATTCCTGGCCTAGGTGGCATCGACTTATCAACAATTATTTTAGCTTACGTTATTGCAACATTAACAGTCATAATCATTCCTTTACCAAATATATTTCCAATCGATATTTTACTTGCTCTATATAAAGGGCTTATTTATCTTATTAAACAAACAGGTATGCTGTTGTTTATCATTATGTTGGTTATGGCGTTAATGAGTTGGGTGGTACAAGGCTACAACCCGACACAAATGATTTTCCATCAATTAACGGCTCCAGTGTTAGCACCAATTAGACGTATTATCCCTAGTATTGGTGGACTTGATTTATCAGTGCTTATTGCCTTTTTATTGCTCAATGTCATCAATATTTTATTACGTGGCTGGGTACCGTATTGGGCAATGATTTAGTAGTTATTTTATTCTACCTGAATTAGTCGTATATACTTAAGCTATACGACTTAAACATTAAGGTCATAATCATGAAAAATGTCATAAATAAACTTGTGCTGATTGGTTTCATTACCCTGTCGCTTATTGGCTCAGTTAATGCTGAAAACATGAAAAAAATGGACAATATTAATGTTCATTATATCGCTATTGGTTCAACATTTTTAACACCTGAAATTGCTAAAGCTTATGGTATTGAGCGTAGTCGCTACAAAGGCCTTATCAATATTTCAGTTTTAGATAACACCCAAAAAGGTAACCCTGCTAAAACGGTTTTTATTAACGGTAAAGCACGTAATGATGTTGGCCAAATAAAGTCGCTTGATTTTACTGAAGTAAAAGAAGGTGCTGCAGTTTATTATTTAGCACAAGTTAGTTATACCAATGAAGAAACCATTCATTTTGACATCAACATTAGTGATAAAGGCAAGCAGCATAATTTGAAGTTTTCACAAAAATTTTATGTTGATTAGATAACTATTGATTAAGCACTGCCTTACTTAAATAGCTGTACCTTTTACATAAAAAACGGCAATTAAATTGCCGTTTTTTTTATTGTTTTTCATAATGCATTGTTACTTTACTGCCCTCTTTAGGCACCGGCCTCTCGGTTCGTTACCCTCATGCAGCACAGTTTCAGAGTGCAAAAATAGTGCAGCATCGGCAGAATCTTTCACTTTACTTGCACTGCGTTCTAACATTTCAGCTTCAAATTCGGTTAACACATTTTTTCTAATTCCAAGCGTTCTCCATTGAGATAAAGGTCGACATCCTTTGGTAATTCCCCTTGCCAATGCTAAAGCGTCCAATAGCGCTTGATTCGCTCCTTGCCCTTTAAAAGGACTCATAGGGTGAGCGGCATCGCCAATCAAGGTAACCTTTTTATTAGAAGCTAATAAATTAGCGTCAAGGAGTGCACGGTCATATACCGGGTAACCAGAAACTTGAGCGGCTTGCGTTGCCGCTAATATTTGTGGGATTGGTTCATGCCACTGGCAGCGCTTAAGTGCTTCTTCTTTAAGGGCTTGCGGTCCTTTAGCGCTCAATGCTTTAGCGTCTGGTTCTGACATTGGAAAGCTAAGCTGCCACATTACAGAGTTTGCGGTATAAGGCATCATGTAAATGCGTTCATTACCGTTGGCAGTTTGAAATACCGTGGCAGAATCTAGTAAGGCACTATCAACATTTTTAATGTTTTCTAAAGGACATATTCCTAAAATGACAATGCAACCTAAGTAATTTAATGGCGAAGCATCATCACCAATAAGTAATTTTCGAACCGAACTTCGAATTCCGTCGGCGCCGACAATTAAATCGGCTTTGGTATGTTTCATTTCACCATCTACTTGAAAACTTATATCTACTCCTTCATCACATTCATTAAAACCAACTAATTTATGTCCCCACTTTACGGAATTATGACCACCAAGTTTCTCTAGCAATTCTTGACGTAGAGACTGTCTAGCAATGTGAATGTTCGTACGTTTTGGTGAAGTTTTTGATTCTGACGCTCCCCATTTCCTGATGCCCCATTCACCAATCACTTTTCCTTCAGTGGAATGAACGACATGCTTAGTTGAAACCACGCCATCTGTTAGCGAAAAAATGCCAAGCCCTTCAATTGCTCTACTCGCTTGTTGCAAAGTAAGTCCGTATCCTTGAGAGCGAGCCTCAAAACCGCTATCACGTTCAAAAAGAGTAAAAGGAATACCTCGATGTAAACAAGCTACGGCCAGCGCAACCCCACCTATTCCGCCACCAATAATAGCAACATGTGGGTAATTTTCTTTATCGGCTAATGGCGGAATAACAGAAGATAATAAGCCTATACCTTCACAGTTTGTACATGTATGAAGGTGCCCCTTAGGCCGAACAGGTGCTACACCGCCATTATTCATCTTATTAAATTGTTCTAACTCCCTCTGATAGCGAAGTTTAACTTTTTTTCTTAACCCTTTACTTTTTTTACCGCGTCCCTGACATACCAAACAAATAGTCCAGTTTTCTGCTTCATCTTTCATTTTTTAAATCTACCGTTTATTTTGCCAGTTATTCAATTAAAAAGGGGTAAAGTGCTGATCAGGTTCTATTCATTGCACAATGTCGTTAGTTTACCTCATTTTGAGGGGGAATATTGAGATAGTAGTAATTCAAACACCAGTAATATTCTGGCTAAGCCTTATTTCAAAATAACGACTTAACATAAGCTCTGAAGCTCTACATTCATCATTCTAAGTATGGGGTGTTCTATTGTTTTAATGCTTGTCTATGGGATAAGTCTAAAATATTAATGTTGTAGCGAATTTATGCTTTATCCTTTCAATTGTCGAAGTTATTTACAGGTGTAATTATAAGTTGTGGCAAGGTTTTTCTACTCTATTGATAAATATAAGTATTGATCACTGGGTATGGGAATTGCATTTAACGATTGTCACAAACATATAATTATTTGGTTTGAAGCCAGCCCAGTTGTTTTCCAAACGCAGTCAAATAAAGCAAATATCGAACGAGGGTGGTCACAATGTTTTATAAAGAAAAAACAATGTTATCAAAAATCTTTGGAGTGATTTTTGTGTTGATATTGTCTGGTCCAGTGCACGCAGGCCTTATAGACTTATCAACTTGGACAATTGACGGTTCAGGAAATTGGGTATTACCAGGCGGGGATAACAATTCGGTTTTACAAACATTAAACAGCAGACCGACCATGTTTTTTAATGACATGAATAGCCAAGGTTTGTCTTTATCTGGCTCTATTACAGTGGAGGAGTCTGGTGGTGATGATGATTTCGTTGGTTTTGTTCTAGGCTATGATGATAATGATTTATTTGGAACAAATTCTACAACCGATTATATATTAATTGACTGGAAACAAGGATCACAAGGTGGCTGGGATGCTGGGATGGCAATTTCTCGCGTAACTGGCTCAATTGACGCAAGTGGCACAGATACTAATGCAAACGCATGGGACCATAACGGTAATGTGGAATTACTTCAGAGGGCATCAACACTGGGGCTTACGGGCTGGAGTAACAATACCGAATACCTATTTAATATAAGCTTTACGTCGAGTAATATAAAAGTTGAAGTTAATGGGGTTGAGCAATTCGACATAAATGGTACTTTTGAAGACGGTTCTTTTGGTTTCTACAATTTTTCTCAACCACGAGTACGCTACGCGGGAATAGAAGAGGATGTTATTCCTCCTACATGTGGAGCACAGGGACAACCCATTTGTAGTGTACCGGAGCCAACTTCACTTGCTATTTTTGGACTGGGAATTCTAGGGCTAACGCTACGCCGACTTCAGAAAGAACACTGAAACAGCGTATTTCATCAAATTTATTTAGATAATAATTGAGAGTCATGTTAAATAACATATGAGGAAGCCTTCAATTATATTGCGTTAATAGGTGACCTATACAAGCCTTAGAATAATTTAAAAGCCAGCAAGCGCTGGCTTTTTTACATGCAAAATATAAGTAGCTTAATGCAATCTGCTAGGGCAGCATTACTTTAGGCATTGCACCAAGTTTAGTTTTTAAAATTCATGACTAAAAGGCTGCGTGTATACACGAAAAACTAATGCCCTTGCAAATATTGTTCTTTACCAAAAAAACTTTTATAAGGCTGATATTTATCATATAGCCAATTGAAAATAAAAGTGAAAATAAGGATAAATATTAAGAACCCTGCTTCTAAAAAAATAGCAGCTAACCACGTAATATTTAAATACCAAGCCAGTAGCGGCAAAGTAACAATAAGCATCCCCAGTTCAAAACTAATAGCGTGGACAACACGTACAATCACTCCTCTTTCTGCACGATTTTTACCCGCGATTTTATCAAAACCTATATTGAAAATATAATTCCAAAGCATAGCAAATACAGTTGACGCAATACTGACTACAAGCATTTTATCTGACTCAAATCCTGTAATGAAAGCGCTAGTTGGTACAACTATCGCTAATGTAGTAACTTCAAAAACTACAGCTTGAAAAATTCTTTCGACTGTTTCCATAATTTAATTTCTATTTTAAGTGACCATGACACTATTTTCATCCAATATAGAGATACAAGATAGTTACTTACCATCGAGAAAAGCGATATGTTTAGTATTGAACAACTTCAAGCATTTGTAGCAACAGTAGAGGTGGGGTCTTTTTCCGCAGCAGCAAGGCGTTTAGGCAAGGCTCAATCAGTGGTTAGCCAGCACATTATTAACTTGGAGGTTGATTGTGACACTGCTTTGTTTGAACGCTCTGGTCGCTACCCAACACTAACCGAGGCTGGCAATAAACTATTGCCACAAGCACATGCATTGCTTAGCCAACACCAGCGTTTAAAAAATTCAGCCTTAGCATTAACAGACAGCGCACCAACAGAAGTAACAATTGCACTTGATGAAGGGATTCCCTTTAAAGCGGTTACAAGTATTATTGCCGAGTTACAAATGAAGTATCCGCATGTAACACTCGAGTTTTTAAGTGCTTCAAGCCTCGACATCATCGATATGCTAAGAGGTAAGCAAGCTCTAACAGGAATCATCTTTAGTGAGTTAAATATTCCGAGTGATTTAGATTTTGAATGTATTGGCTCTGTTAAGTTTGACTTATATGTCGCTAAATCCCATCCCCTGGCACACCAAACATGTCGAAACATAGATGCCTTAAGACTACACCGTCAATTACTGATCCGATCCCGCAATACCCAAACGAGTAGTTTTCAATTGAAAATAAGTCCAGATACCTGGTATGCCGACAATTACTTTCTATTATTAGAACTTGCATTACAAGCGCATGGTTGGTGCTTATTACCTAGTCATGTTGCTCATGAGTCAGTACAAAGCCAAGAGCTAGTTAAGCTTCCGCTAGAGTTTGAAGAAATGGGCTGGCAAGCTAATGTCGATGTACTGCAACATCAGCGGCACAGTAATTTAAGTATTTTCAAGGTTATTAGAGAGCTTTTACGCCATCAACTAGATGCTTTATAAATTAAGTTATTCGATGAATTTGCTACTTCACCGTAGAGTTAAAGATTCGCATATAACGATGAAAAAATTATCTCAATGATCTGATGTAAGACCTTATTTTACATGACAAACTTACACATTCCATTTCCGAGCGTATCATTTGGCCTTTTCTGATAGCCAAAGCGACGGTAAAAATTTTCTTTACCTTTGGCTGCCAGTAATCCGATAGTCGCGCCCTTCCTTGCTGTTTTAGCCAAGTAAGTTTCAATTTCATGCATTAAATTATCGCCAATACCTTGGCCTTGATAACTTGGGTCAACTACAACATCTTGTAGATAAAAATACATGGCGCCATCACCAACAACACGCCCCATCCCAATAAGTTTGTCGGGTGTTTTGCTTTTGCTGTGCTGATAAATAGTCACGTGGAACAACGAATTGGCTAAGCTAGTTTGAACCATAGCAGCATCTGCTTCTTCCCAACCAATTGCAGCCCTTAACGCAATAAACTCCTGCGTTGTTGGGCTATCGTGCTTAATAATATTTTTTAACGACATATTATGAACCTTGCTCGATTTCACATTAGAAAATCAGTGCTATTGGAATTCACCAAAATCGGCATCTAATGACGAAAATACTCTTTTTTGTAGTTCTTCAAACTCAATGCCGTCGACTTTATTGGTCAGTAATATAATAACTTCATCACTTTGGGTATTACGAGCAATATAAGAAATGAAACCTACCCAGCCACCAGAATGCGCGACAATATGTGGTGATTTTCTGTCGATAAACCAACCAAAACCATAGTGAAATAGCGAGCCATCATTTAACGTTGCAGGAGTATAGGCTGCTTCCTGTAGTTTTTTCGGCAACAATTTATTGTCCACTAATCCATAATGCCACTTTAATAAATCATCAACTGACGAATATACAGCTCCATCGCCTGAAACACCGTCTAGATAAACTAAATCATCCAAACCCTCACTGTTTTGCCCATACACTCTAGACGGCAATAAATTCGGCTCAGACAACAAATTCACTACCCGAGTATGATCCATACTCAATGGCTGAAATACATGTTTCTTTAAATAATGGGCAAATGACATTTTTGACACTCGCTCTACTATGGCTGAAAGTGTCACATAGCCAGTATTGCTGTATTCAAACTTACTACCCGGCACAAACGCTAAAGCAGGTTTATGTTTGTTGAATAAATTAAGCATATCTTGATTGGTAAGGGTCTCGTTATTCCAATGTTCTTCCGCCAACTCCATATAATCTGCAAGACCTGAAGTATGGTTTAACAAATGTCGAACAGTGATGTTAGGGTATGGAAATTCTGCTAAATAACTTTTTACTTTGGCGTCATAATCCAATTTACCTTGATAACTTAATAGCATTACCGCCATTGCGGTAAATTGCTTAGATACTGAAGCCAAGTTAAACGAAGAGTCTAAAACGATAGGTCTATCATGGTCAGGGTGAACATTACCAACGGCCTTTTTAAGCAGTACTTTGCCTTTTCTCGCAAATAAGAATGTGCCACTTAGTTGACCACTTTTGCCCTTTTCATCTATCCATTGCTCTAATGCTTTTAGTTTATTGGTGCCGTTAACTTCGCTCGATACTTTGTCGCTGTTGGCATAACTTGGCATAATCACCAAACCAATAACGAATACACTTAATATGATATTAATTAACTTCACAAAACGATCCTTGTAGTTGATATTACTAAAAATTACTTGGCTAAATTATACGCTAAACTCTAAGCCAAATTCTAAGCTAAACAAACATCATTAACTATGTGTTTCCCTAAAAAACGTTAACAACTAAATAAAGAAAATTCAGATACTGCAAACAAAAAAGAGCCATGTGATTAGCATGACCCTTTACAGATTTCCCGTAGGCGTAAAGTTAAACTATTCGCCACAAACTATTTGCGACAATTTACAAGCTTAATTTAACTTCCCTCTCTATGCGCTTCTTAGTACTAAAGCTTAAATTTAGACAGTTGGCTATTTAACTCATAAGCCAGCTCTAAAAGCTCCTCACTAATTTGCTTACCTTTAATTGCGTCTTCACTTGACTGCTCAGCCACATTACTAATATCAACAACATTTTGATTTATTTCGTCGGCGGCAATGTTTTGCTGTTTAGCCGCATTAGAAATTTGGCAATTCAATTCATCAAGCTCTTGTATTTGACCTGCAATACCTTCTAATAAACTGGCAACATCGGTAACGTCTTGCGCTTTTTCGCTGGCCTGTTCGCTAACTTCATTCATTGACGTTACGGCTTTTTTTGCATCGACTTGCAAACTGCCAATGGTTGTTTGAATTTGATCAATAGACTCGCGTGTTCTAGTGGCTAAGCTTCTCACTTCATCAGCAACAACGGCAAAACCTCGGCCTTGCTCCCCTGCTCGTGCTGCTTCAATCGCAGCATTAAGCGCAAGCAAGTTAGTTTGTTCTGCAATAGCCGTAATAACTTCAAGTACACTACCCACTTCATTGGTTTTATTGCTTAGTTCAGTGATCATCATAGTATTATCAACCACTTGATCACGTAACTGGTTAATACCTACTTTGGCACTATCAACCAGCGTTAAACCTTGTGAAGCACTTTCACTGGCATGCACTGACTTCTCAGCCGCCAATTCAGTGTTACTTTGTACTTCGTCAGCAGACGCATCTAGCTCATTAATTGCAGCGGCAACAGAGTCTGTGCCATTTTTTTGATTAAGCACTGCTTCACGAGTCAATGTTGAAATTTCATCAACATTTTTAGCGGAGTCAATCAATTGCTCGGTAGCGCTAGAGAAAGAAAGAAAACTATCTTTAAATTTATCCATCATGCTGTTTAGTGCAATACTTACCGCACCTAACTCGTCGTCGTAATTCACTTTAATGGTTTTATTTAAATCTAGATTTTCTTCAACATCATTAATAGTGCGCTTTAATCGACGTAAACGAGAAATAACTAGTTTACTAAACATAAAGCTTAGCAAGCTGAAACAAATCACCGTAATAATCAGCTGTAGTAATCCTGCTTTAATTATCGACTCATTAATTTCTTTATCTACAGTAGTTAAGTCATAAGTTATTTTAACCGCTCCCAGAATTTCATTTTCAGCAACTTGGTGGCAGGTTAAACAATTAGTGCCACGGTAATCACTTTTTGCATGAATCGGCATGATAAAAGTCATCATGTTTTTACCATCTTGCACTATATGTTTGAATTCTTTGTTGCCAGATAGTCCTGTACGTTCAAACTCGTCAATTGGCGCTTGATCATCAAAGCCCTTACCGAAGGTTTTTATTAATGCTGGAGCTCTGATAATGCGCGCCTCAACTATTTCTTCTTGGCTAAGGGCTTTTTGCTGGGCAATTTTTCGATTAGTGGCAGTTCCCGTTAACATCATGGTGTTAACTGAATCGAAATAGTTTAACGCGAGATTTTCTAGGTTATTTTTAACAAACTTTTCACTTAATGCTTTTTCATCAAACCAAAAAAAGATAACGGTTGTGCTAAGAAAAATTATTGCGAACAGTACTAAAAATATGTTGATTTTTTTTGCTAAAGATAATTGTACAAACATATAGAAATCGTCCTGATTAAAATAAGTTTGAGTATATGTAAAATCGAACGATTAATGCATAAAACAAAACTAATATTTGTTTTACTTCAACTTTTATGCTGATTTTTTCTTACGAATATATAATTTTCGATTTAATTTCGCTACAACTTCGTCTTTTTCATTTTTGACATAAACGGGTAGTTCAGGCAAATATTTTTCACCGTGTGCAGTGTGCGCGACTATATCTTTTAAAAGCGCATCAGTAACTAAAAATTCAGCGGTCACCTTTCCTTTGCCGGGCTTAATAAAATCAATATCAGCAGACTTATCCCAAACAATGTAATCGTCACCTAGGCAGCCCATAATCATCAACATGTAAAATGGGTCAGTCATAGCGAATAGCGAGCCGCCAAAATGCACTCCAACCGCATTTCTATTAAAAATATTTAGTTTGAGACTAACTTGCGCGGTACGAAAATCGGCAGAGATCTTATCCACTTTAATGCCCGCAAAGCGAAGTGGCGGCCAAATATTCAGTAATAATTTCAATAACCAAGCTTTTTTAAACATAAAACCTCTTTCAATATAGGAAGAAACATTGAGTACACACAATTTTCACAAGGTCTATTTAGTATAACTCATCAGACCAGAAGCGGTATTATGACCATTTAGACTAATAAAACCAGTGAAATTAATAATCAATTGCAACTAACGCTTTCAACCAAGCACATAACCCCCTATAATTTTCCATAAATGAAAGCCTGATGTATGAGACATAAGTTAATGCCTGAACAAAACGAAGAATTAAAAAGAGCCGGATTAAAAATTACTCTGCCGCGCATTAAAATTTTGGCTATTTTACAAAACCCAAATAACCAACACATCAGCGCTGAAGATGTTTATAAAATTTTACTTGAGCAACAAGAAGAAATTGGTTTAGCAACCGTTTACCGTGTATTAAACCAATTTGATGATGCTGGTATTGTAACTCGTCACCACTTTGAAGGCGGCAAGTCGGTATTTGAATTAAGTCATAAGAAACACCATGATCATTTAGTTTGTCTAAACTGTGGCAAAGTAATTGAATTTGAAGATGATATTATTGAACAACGCCAAGAAGATATTGCAAAATCACACAAAGTTAAACTGACTAACCATAGTTTATACTTATACGGTGAATGTGAAGATGAAGTGGCTTGTGAAGCGTATCGTAAATCACAATTTTAAATAGCTAACTTTTAGAAGCCAATTTTCATAAGCTAAGTAGCAAAATATTCAGCCCTAGTTATTAAGTTAGCTAGGGCTTTTTAATATTTATTTCTTTTTGCAAACCACCTTTTAATACATAAAATCTATCGTAGTCATATAATCAATCAATTTTTCAGATACCACTATCTCAACTATTATAACTCTGACAATAGTTATCTAATAACGAGAGGAATTAACAATGAAAAAGAAACTAACCACCAGTGCTGGTTGTCCTGTTTCAGATAATCAAAACATTATGACCGCGGGAAAAAATGGCCCTCAATTACTTCAAGATGTCTGGTTTTTAGAAAAATTAGCTCACTTTGACCGTGAAGTCATCCCCGAAAGACGTATGCATGCAAAAGGCTCAGGAGCTTACGGAACATTCACTGTAACCCATGATATTAGCAAGTATACTCGAGCAAAAATATTTTCTGAAATTGGTAAGAAAACAGGCTTTTTTGCCCGCTTTACCACTGTTGCTGGCGAACGAGGTGCTGCTGATGCCGAACGTGACATTAGAGGTTTTGCCTTAAAATTTTATACGGAAGAAGGGAATTGGGATTTGGTAGGCAACAATACGCCAGTTTTCTTTCTGCGTGATCCTTTAAAGTTTCCTGACTTAAACCATGCGGTAAAACGTGATCCTCGCACCAATATGCGCAGCGCACAGAATAATTGGGATTTTTGGACCTCATTACCTGAAGCTTTACATCAAATTACAATAGTCATGAGTGAACGAGGAATTCCAGCAAGTTATCGCCACATGGATGGCTTTGGCAGCCATACTTTTAGTTTAATAAATGATGACAATGAACGCACGTGGGTAAAATTTCACTTTAAATCAAACCAAGGCATTAAAAACTTAACTAATGCCCAAGCAAATAAGCTCATTGGTGAAGACAGAGAAAGTCATCAGGCAGACTTATTTAATGCACTTGAAGCTGGCGAAAAACCTTCCTGGCAATTAAAAATTCAAGTAATGAGCGATGAACAAGCGCAAAACTCGCCCTATAACCCATTCGACTTAACAAAAGTGTGGCCACATGCAGATTACCCGTTATTAGATGTTGGCACTTTAGAGTTAAATAAAAATCCCGAGAACTTTTTTGCTGAAGTTGAACAATCCGCATTTAACCCTGCAAATGTGGTACCTGGTATTAGTTTTTCACCTGATAAAATGCTGCAAGGACGATTGTTTTCATATGGTGATGCTCAACGTTATCGGTTAGGTGTCAATCATCACTCTATTCCTGTTAATGCCCCACGATGCCCAGTACATAGTTATCACCGTGATGGTGCCATGCGTGTTGATAGTAATTTTGGCAGAACTATAGGTTATGAACCTAATAGCCAAGGTGAATGGCAAGAACAACCTGATTTTTCTGAACCGCCACTAAATTTATCAGGTGCTGCCATGCGCTGGGATCACCGTGAAGATGATGATTATTACTCACAGCCGGGCGCATTATTCAATTTGATGAATGAACAGCAGAAACAAGCACTGTTTGACAACACTGCCGAATCAATTGGCGGTGCTTCTAGTGATATTCAAAAACGTCATATTCGTCATTGTTTAAAAGCAGCAAAAGCATATGGTGAAGGTATAGCCAAAGCACTTGGAATTTCATTAACAGAGCTTTAATTAGTATTATAAAGCAAAGGCTTAAATAATAAAAAGGTGCTCAAGTCGAGCACCTTTTAGAGTTTTATCAAAATATAAATAAAAGGAGAATTTGGCACCAAATTACTGATATATAATATTACAATGCTTAATCCAACCAGCTTTATGCTCTTCTTTAGGTGACTTAGGTCTATGTGTCCAATGCACTAAACCGCCAAATCGATTCCATTGATAGACGCCATAAAACTCAATAGTATCTCCTACCTTTAAGCCATGAATTCGTTGGCAAACATCAATATTATGCACCACTAAAACCGATTTATTAGCTTTTAGCTTAACGGTAAATTTTTGATGACGACTGCCTTTATTATCGTCAGCAAATATTTTATCTACAGTACCTTTACCTTTTAAATAATTGATGGTCATTTTAACACTCTACATTTGGACACAATCGCTTAATAGAACTAGCTATGCTGCAGCTGTTTATAAAATAATAATTAAGTGTTCTTATTTACGCTCTATAAAACGGAACACTGGAAGTAGCTTTATCATTTCCAATTAAATAAATCACCATCTATAAAGCAATTGCTAAAGCCATACAGATAAAAGCCTAAGCGTTATATACAGCACAGCGAATGTCAGCAAAATAAAAATAATTATAGATAATGCAAATAAGCTTTTGGCTAATTTATAGCGAAGCTTGCTGAACCAACCTTTACTTACCACTTTTTCATTTGGTGCGTTAACTGATAAGCCAAGTAATGCGCTAAATAATAAACTCCATAAAGCCAACAATAAACTAGGCAATGCATATTTGTCTTGCAGCGTAATGGAAGAAAATAGAAATAAGTAAATAACTGCACAAAAACAAAGTAAAACAGAAAAATTTAGTAGCGGCTTTAAAAATAATAATTTATTAGCTACTTGCCGTAATGTCATGTAAAACATCCCTTAAATCAAAAGTACTTTTAAAAAGATTAACCTATTAGTTATTGTCGAATAACGATCGCATTACGTTAGTTTTATTACCGTTATTTCAAAGGTTTCTCTCAATATAACTTTACCGATTTAGCTAGCTGTAATCAAAAGTAAATTACGATTAAATCAAAGGTGGCGTGAAAGTGTTCTTACATGAAGGATATTAGGTAGGTGTAGAAATTTATCTATTGCCTTTTTTATCTATTGCCCTATAGATAAGTGCTAGTGACGAAAAATTATTGCATCAATTATAATGCAATAAGCACTATAGATAAGAATGAGACCGCCGAAATAACGTACAAAAGAAAGCAACCAGTTTCTCGGCTTAAATGCTAAGTTAAGACTGGCTAAACATTCAGGCAATGAAAGTAAAATAAGTAAGATGCCGGTCAGCACCATAACAATATATTTCCCCCAATAAATTATATCCATATAATCTCCTCATACCCTATTTGACAAGGGCATATCGACCGCCCCTATATATAAAAATAGTAAATTAAATCTAATTTGCAATAATTACGCATAGTCACCTAAGTAAATAAGAGCTGTTTTTGAGAGCTATTTAAGTAAAAATTTACTGAAGCTATAAGTTAATTAAGCATATTTTATGCAAATCGAATGCGTAGGAATTGATACAACTTACTGCCAAATGTGTTCACCAGCAAGCCTAACATCACGATACAAATTCCCCAAATTTGTTGCGCCGACATACTTTCATCAAGCAAGATTACCGCAGATACCATACCAACAACTGGAACCGCTAATGTCAGTGGTGCAACTTGCCCTGCTGGATAATGAGTCAGTAAATAACTCCATAAGCTATAGCCAATAATTGATGCTGCAATCGCCAAGTAAAATAACACCACAAAGCTAAGCCAATTTAAATTCAATAAGCTTTGCTTAATGGCATCTTCTCCTTCAACAATATAACTGGTGAGGAAAAAAGGCAGCATAGCAACCCAAGATGACCACACCACTAAGCCAATATTTGCCCGGTAACCACGCTGGTTAATCATTCGATTGACGACATTACCCACCCCCCATGCAATGGCGGCAGCAATAGTAAAGGCAAAGCCAATTAGCGTCATATTGCTTGTTTGACCCGAGCTACCAATAATATACAAACCAGCGCCCGCAATCAGCATTGCCAACACTTGGTTAGCTTTAATTTGTTCTTTTAGAATTATTACAGAAAACAGTAAGGTGAATATCGCTTGAGATTGTAAAACGAGTGACGCTAACCCTGCTGGCATACCTACAGCGAGCGCAGAAAACAGTAAAGAGAATTGTCCAAAACATAAGGTAAAAGCATATAGTGCCATCCAACGCCATGGAATATCAGGCTTACGAATAAATAAGCTGCCTAAAAGCCCGACAAGTAAAAACCTTAATCCCCCCATTAACAATGGCGGCATCGACTCAACACCCCACGCAATAATGATGAAGTTGAAACCCCAGATAAAAATAATCACCAATGCAATCAATGTATCTTTTAACGACATATTACCTCTGAGTTATCACAAAGCTACTCCCTCTTTGCTTTAGATTAAGGTATTATGCGCGCCATTGTTATGATTAATTTATTCAAAGGGTTTAGTGATGTCGACTATCGTATTAGCAACAGGTAATAAGGGCAAAGTTAAAGAGCTCGCCAGTTTGTTAGCAGAGCAAAATATTGAAATCAAACCACAAAGTGAATTCAATGTGCCTGACGTTGCTGAAACTGGCACCACCTTTGTTGAAAACGCCATTATCAAAGCTCGTCATGCTGCTAAAATTACCGGTATGCCCGCCATTGCTGATGACTCTGGATTAGAAGTTGATGCTTTAAATGGTGCTCCTGGGGTTTATTCTGCTCGATATGCCGGTGAAAATGCTAGTGATGATGACAACACAAATAAACTATTAACTGCATTGGAAAATGTAGCTGACGAAAAGCGTAGTGCTCGTTTTCATTGTGTATTGGTTTATATGCGTCATGAAAACGATCCAACACCACTAATTTGTCACGGTGTTTGGCAAGGTAGAATTTGCCGTGAAAAACAAGGCGAGCAAGGCTTTGGTTATGATCCGGTATTTTGGCAAGAGCAACATAAAATGACTTCAGCACAATTACCTCGAGATTTAAAAAATCAACTTAGTCATCGTGGTCAAGCCTTGCAGCAATTAGTACCACTACTTGCCAAAGAAATTATTTAATATGTTAATTGCACCACCATTATCGCTATATATTCACATACCTTGGTGTGTGGAAAAATGTCCATACTGTGACTTTAATTCTCATGCCTTAAAACATGCAATTCCTGAGCAAGATTATGTCGCGCAATTATTACTAGATTTAGACACAGATATAGCGCGTTTCAATTTGCAGCAGCGCCCTTTGCATTCAATATTTATTGGTGGCGGCACGCCAAGCTTATTTTCAGCGCCAGCAATTGAACAGTTATTAACAAAAGTGCTGCAACGTTTTGAACATAAAGCTGATATTGAAATAACCTTAGAAGCAAACCCCGGCACGGTTGAAGCTGAAAAGTTTATCGGCTTTTTTAACGGCGGTGTTTCGCGTTTATCGGTGGGTGTGCAAAGTTTTGAATCAGATAAGTTGATAAAGCTTGGCCGTATACATGACAGTCAACAAGCGAAAACAGCAGCAAACTTAGCTAGTGAATGCGGTGTTAAAAGTTTTAATTTAGATTTAATGCATGGTTTACCTGAGCAAACCGTTGAACATGCACTCGATGATTTAAAAACAGCCATAGCTTTAAAACCGACACATATTTCATGGTATCAATTAACCATTGAGCCAAATACCGCCTTTCATTCTAGGCCACCTAAATTACCGCAAGATGAAATACTGTGGAATATTCAAGACCAAGGCATAGCCCTGCTCAATGAAGCAGGATATCAACAATATGAAATATCAGCCTACAGTAAGCCTGAATACCAATGTCAGCATAACCTGAACTATTGGCAATTTGGCGATTACCTCGGCATTGGTTGTGGCGCACATGGCAAAATTACTGATGTCGATAATCAACAAGTCTATCGCACGGTAAAAGTAAAACACCCGAAAGGTTATCTAGACACCAGCAGAAAAGCGCTCGACAAAATTCATACGGTGACAGACGAAGAATTGCCGTTTGAGTACATGATGAACCGACTGCGCTTACATGCTGGTTTTTCGCTTGATGAATTTAAAGCCTACACAGGCCTGAGTGAGCAAGCTGTTTTACCGACACTATTGCATGCGCAAGAAAAACAGCTGATGGAGTTTGATGGCACGCTTTGGTCGGTCAGCAAATTGGGTCACAGATACCTTAATGATTTACTAGAAATGTTTTTATAGCTTATGACTGACAATATGCCATCACTTAATGCAAGTTTATCGCTAGCGGCAGAATTTTCAGCTGAAGATGAAAAATTCATGCGCCGCGCTATTGAATTGGCAATGTTTGCCGAAAGCCACAATGAAATACCGGTTGGTGCGGTTATAGTTTGTGATGGAAAAATTATTGGTGAAGGTTTTAATCAATCAATCATGAACAACGACCCGTCAGCACACGCCGAGATGATGGCAGTTCGTGATGCCGGTAAAAACATCGCAAATTATCGGCTATTAGACTGCACTTTATATGTAACACTTGAGCCATGTTGTATGTGTGCAGGCTTACTAATACATAGCCGAATTAAGCAGTTAATATTTGCCAGTGAAGACTTTAAAACTGGCGCTGCCGGTAGCGCCTTTGCGTTGGTTAACCATGAAAAGCATAACCATCAAATAGCAGTAAAATCAGGGTTACTTGCAACAGAGTGTAGCGCTATGCTTTCAGCATTTTTTAAACGTCGTCGAGCTGAAAAAAAAGCTGAAAAAAAAGCTAAAAAATCTGCAGCTAATGTAATAGAAAAAACTTAGAAAATAACAACAGCCAATCAGTTGTAGCCGCTAATAAATAGTGCCATCAGCAGTGTTGTTCAAGGCTGTTATTACTTTAGGCTTAATAAGTTAATAATCATTTCGCTTTGCTACAACCTCAGTTAAATATTCGACAAACTCTATTTCATAGCCATCTGCATCAACGAAGTAGGTATTATTGCGAATGCCTGAAGTGCCATCTCCCTGCTCTCCAATAAACCCTGCCGCTTTTAGACGTTGAGTTACTTTCGCTAATTCATCAGTAACAAAGGCAAAATGACTTAACCCCACTTGATAACCGCTGTTATCACGAATATCACTGTCACCATGGTCGCTCAAAGCAAGATATAAATAATCATCACCAAAATGCAGCCAACGTCTTGGCTTACCATGCCAAGTGGAATGTCCTTCACCGCGAATATGCCAATGTGGAAACGCCGCTTGATAAAATGCTAGTGCCCGAGGAATATCCTTAACGACTAAATTTAAATGTTCTAAATACAACATAATGCTTTCCTTTTAGTTATTTTATTTCGATTAATTTTTTTTAGTTATGTTCTTGATGAGATAGCGTTACTTGTTACATAAGGTGGCATTATAAATTTGGAAGATTCTGCGTAATGTCTTGTTTTTGTATTTGTTAGTAATAAATTTATCTCTAGCTTTATTGTGTTCAGTGGCTAAATTTTTCATTATTTAACTCCCTTGTGTTAATGTTGAAACCAAGCATAAAACCTCAAGAGCACTTGAGGTAAAGCATTATTTTCAAAAAAATTAAAAAAGGGTTAATCAATGCTAGAAGAAGCTAATTTAAGTGTTGGGAAAGTAGCAAAACGCTGCGGTGTAAAAGTATCAACCTTACATTTTTATGAAAGCTTAGGTTTGATTAAAAGCTTACGAAACCAAGGTAATCAACGTCGTTATATGCGCGAAGTGCTAAGGCGTATTTCTGTTATCAAAGCCGCGCAGAAAATGGGGGTCAGTTTAGAAGAAATCAAAGCAGCTTTTGCCAACTTGCCTGATAACAGAACACCAACTAAAGATGATTGGCAGCAATTATCACGTTATTGGCAAAAGGGCTTAAACCAAAAAATAGCCTATTTAGAAAAGCTGCGAGACTCACTCGATGGCTGCATTGGTTGTGGATGTTTATCAATGAAGAACTGCCCTATTTATAATCCTGAGGATAAATTAGGCGACAACGATTCAGGTGCAGTATTGTTAGAAAGAAGCGCGACTGAATAGCTTAAAGCTGTACAGCCAGCCAAGATTTTGCCTCTGCTAAATCATGAAATTCCTTACGATTTTGTAATTCAAATAGCGCAGGCTGTTCATTTTTAACAATATCAAAATAAAGTTTTTGATTATATATAATCGCTCTAGCGCTACAAGCTTGTTTATTAAGCCACAATAAAAATTGATTAGAAATTTGGTGTGCTTCACGCGTACTACCTTCATAGGTAGTACAATCAAGTAATACTCCAAAGCTTTGCCCGTTAAGGCTTTCAACTTCGCTTTGAATTTTATAACAAACATTTTGTGTGGCAATATCATTAAACATTCCTGATAAGGTAATGCTCAAAACACTGCCGTCAAGCGTGATGGAGTAGCTCCCGTGCTCAATCGTCATAACTTCCTCCTTGACTATGTAACCGCTAAACCTAACTAAATCTAGCTAAACCCGCATTAGCATTCTTTCTGCTGACTCTTTTTATACCAACGGAGTAACTCTTTTTGATCAGCAGGAAGCTCTAGCCCTTGATTAACAAATGATAATGCTTGTTGTGAAAGTAGCTGTTCTGCTTTCGCTTCAATTTTTGTTAAACACTGAAAAAAGCTCGCCTTTTCTTCTTCAGACAATACACTTTCAAGCGCTTGTGCTCGAGGTTCAAGTGCCTCAGTTAACTGCTTGTATAAAATTGTTCCTGATGTCGTTAACGACAAATACTTAATGTTTTTACTCTTTGGATCGGGCTCAGAAATAATTAACTCTTTAGCCAATAGTACTTTCACTGCCCGACTAACATTGGTCGAATCTATTCTTGATTGATATGCAATGTCAGCAGACTTTATTGGCATATATGAACCAATATTGAGTATAACGCGCATCTCTCTTGGCGCTAAGTTCGATAAACTGCGAATGCTTAGGTCACGGTTAAGCGCTAATAAATTACTCACAACAGCAACACGAAAAGGTAAATGATTAGACAAATCTAGCGGGCTATCAATCAGGCTTGATAGCTTAAACGCTTGTTCTCTCGCTGTAGAAGAAATAGTGACACCTTAAAATAGAATAATGAGCAATTTCACTTTACCTTGTCATTTCTTTTGACACAATAATTATCCTAAAGTTATAGCAATCTCTTATTTTGCATGTGCTTACCAAGATCGAAAATTAACAATACAACATTTCAATAAAGATATTGCATTTGCAACATCGTGTAAATATGCTAAGTTAACTTTTAAAAAAACTGTTGATTATTTATTCATATTGGAGATTTATAATGCCACTTGTCACCCCATTAGCTAGCGATGAAAATGAAGATGTTGCCGAACTAGCACGCTTTTTTAATGAAACGTTAGGCTTTTGTCCAAACAGTGTTTTAACCATGCAACGCCGCCCAGCAATTGCTAAAGCATTTATTAATTTAAATATGGCAGTAATGGCAAATGACGGACGAGTAACCGCAGAGCAAAAACGTTTAATTGGCTACATCACCAGTGCTAATACGGGTTGTCGGTATTGCGAAGCCCACACAATTTTAGCTGCTGAAAGGTATGGCGGCACAGATGAACGCTTAGATAACATTTGGGGTTTTCGTGATAGTGATTTATATACTGATGCTGAAAAATCTGCATTTGAGTTTGCCTTAGCTGCGTCAAGTGTACCTAACGCCGTTGATGAAAATATCAGTGAGGCTCTTCATCGCTATTGGGATGAAGGAGAAATAGTTGAAATACTCGGCGTCATATCTTTATTTGGCTATTTAAACCGTTGGAATGACTCTATGGGCACAACAATGGAAAGTGGCGCTGTTGACGCGGGCAATAGGTTACTTAAAGCAAGTGATTGGAGCCGTGGCAAACACGTTTAGCTGGAGACTTAATTATTAGTACGGTTAATATTTTTAGTGATATTTTCAGGCAGTATTTCAGAATAATTTTGCGGTAGACGAGCTAGCTATTTTCTAGCTCGTTATTGGCATTAACGGATGATTCTTCATTGTTATATTGGTCGACACTGAATTGCGTATGCCGACGGTTAGCTAACTTTACTTTATTACGGTGTAACGTTCTTTTTCTTTGGTTACTTGATAAACATTTTCTAGCTTTCATTTTTAACCTCTTTAGCATGCCTAATCACACACTTTATTTTTATTTTATTTTCTGATGTTATTCCTAATTTTCACTAGTATCAATAATAATTGTGACCGTTTAATGACAATGAACATGATTATTTAAATTTATACTAGAATTTAAGCCAAAATAAACATAACCACATAAGTTTTCTGCACTATTTACTATATTGCTTCAGCTTATTCATCCGTTGCGTTTGCAGCTATCTCTGTTTTAGGCGTAAGCTTTTTGGTCTGATTATCCATCCAAGTTAATGTATCGTAATAACGGCGAATATTTTCAACATAATGTACAGGTTCATCACCACGAGCATAGCCATAACGAGTTTTTTTATAATATTTTTTTTGTTTTAACAGCGGCAAGCGCTCTTTCACTTCGACCCAACGATCAGGATCTCCACCTTGTTGCTGCGTTATCGTGCGAGCATCATGTAAATGGCCTAAACCAATATTGTAGGAAGCTAGGGCAAACCATAAGCGGTCGGGGTTTGGTATTCTAGCAGGCATACGATCAATTAATTGTTTAAAGTACTTGGCGCCACCGCGAATGCTTTGCTCAGCATCTAAACGGCTTTTAATCCCCATTTGTTTAGCAGTTGGCAACGTTAACATCATCATGCCTCGCACACCGGTAAACGAACGAGCATGTGGGTTCCAATGTGATTCTTGATAACTAATTGCCGCTAATAAGCGCCAATCCATTTCTTGACCATATTTTTCAAATAATGGTTGATATTTTGGTAGTTTATTTTCAATGGCTTTAATAAACATCCGAGTATCAACATAATTAAACTCTTCAATATGACCATAATATTTATCGTCTAATGCCAGTAAGACACCGTTATGATGAACTTGGCCAAAGAACTCTACTAAACTACCTAAAATGGCATCATCGCTTTGCTTACTTACCATCCAAGCCAGTGGCTCTGCTTTACGTATGGTAAAGCCAATACTAATTTCCGGATAGTAACGGCGGTTGATTGCTAAGGTATTACTGTCAACAACGGTATAATCTATTTCACCAGAAAGTACACTTAACAGTAATTCATCACTGTCTAACTCACTGGTTTCTGACCAAGCTAATTTAGGGTTAGACAGCTTTAAGCGGGCTAGGTTTTCAACATGGCTTGACTCTGCAACAATTGCTAACTTGCCAGTTAAATCACTTAATTCTCTTGGCCTAATGTTGCCCTGCTTGAATACCAGCTTTTGACTAACATCATCATAACTTGGCGCAAAACGATACTGTTGCAGACGCTCATCCGTTACCGACAATCCAGCCGCAAGTAAATCAACCTCGCCGTTATTCAATTGTTCGAATAATTCATTGAGGTTGTAGCTTGGCAACATCTTTAATTCTACACCTAAAAAATTGGCATATTTTTGTGCAAGCTCATATTCAAATCCTGCAGCTCCTTCAGCGTCAAGATAATAACTGGTATTACCATATAACGTACCAACTGTAACGTAGCCACGATCAATAATACGTTGTAAATTAGCTGGCGATGGCTCGGATTTACAACCCAACAAAAACAACGAAGATAGCAGTAAAAACGCTGCCCAGAGCTGATTAACGTTGAATTTCTTAGTAAATGATTTTATTTGTTTTTTTATCATAGTGCCCTATTGTCACGTGAATTCATTTATTAAAAAAGCTCTTTTTACAGTTTTAATTATTTAAGCTTAAAAAATTAGTCTCAAATGAGACAAATCGTTTCTATAATCAGGTCGATTCATCTATAATACGCGCGTTTTTTATCCTTAATTAATCTAACCGGTGAAATAGACTATGTCGATGTTGATGAAAACCCTTCGCGGTGCGCCAGCACTATCTGATTTTAGAGTAAGTAAGCTACTAAATCAGTGTTCTGAGCTGCAACTGCCCGTCACGGATATCTATGCTGAATTTACCCACTTTGCACATGTTACAGAAGAGCTAAACGCTGAAGAATCTCAAGTTTTACAGCAACTTCTTAAGTATGGACCAACAATTGAAGAACATGAACCTGTTGGGCAATTTTTATTAGTTACACCTCGTCCAGGTACTATTTCACCTTGGTCATCAAAATCTACCGATATCGCACACAATTGTGGTCTTGCAAAAGTTTCTCGCTTAGAACGCGGCATTGCATATTACATATCGTTATCAACTGAGTTATCTGCGCAACAACAAACTCAGCTTAATCACTTAATTTCAGATCGCATGATGGAAGCGGTATTTTCTGAAATGGCTCACGCAACTAGCCTTTTTGCTACGGCAGAGCCAGGCGAACTCACTGCAATTGATATTGAAAATGGTGGTAAAAACGCTTTAGTTCAAGCCAATATAGATTTAGGTTTGGCATTAGCTGAAGATGAAGTTAACTACTTATTCGAAAACTTCAGTAAGCTGGGTCGTAATCCTCACGACATCGAACTTTATATGTTTGCTCAAGCAAACTCTGAACATTGTCGTCATAAAATATTTAACGCTGATTGGACTATTGATGGCGTAAAACAGCCAAAATCATTATTTAAAATGATCCGCAATACCCATGAAGTTAACCCTGATTTTGTCTTAAGTGCCTACAAAGATAACGCTGCGGTTATGGTGGGTAATAAAGGTGGTCGTTTCTTCCCACACCCTGAAACCAATGTCTATGGCTACAACCATGAAGACATTCAAATTCTAATGAAAGTTGAAACTCACAATCACCCTACCGCTATTTCACCATACCCTGGTGCTGCAACGGGCTCTGGTGGTGAAATTCGTGATGAAGGCGCAACAGGTATTGGCTCTAAACCGAAAGCCGGTTTAGTTGGTTTTTCAGTGTCAAATTTACGTATTCCAAACTTTGAACAGCCTTGGGAGTCAGACTTTGGTAAGCCAAGTCGTATCGTTTCAGCCTTCGATATTATGATGGAAGGTCCATTAGGTGGCGCGGCGTTTAACAACGAATTTGGCCGTCCGGCTATTTTAGGTTACTTCCGTACCTATGAAGAAGAAGTTAACTCATTCAATGGCGCGGAAGTTCGTGGTTACCATAAACCTATTATGCTTGCTGGTGGTTTAGGTAACATTCGTGATGAACATGTACAAAAACGTGAAATCGTTGTTGGCGCGCATTTAATTGCCCTTGGCGGCCCAGCAATGAACATTGGCTTAGGTGGTGGTGCTGCTTCTTCAATGGCTTCAGGTCAATCAGCTGAAAACTTAGACTTTGCTTCAGTACAACGTGAAAACCCAGAAATGGAACGTCGTTGTCAGGAAGTTATTGATAAGTGTTGGCAGTTAGGAGAGCAAAACCCTATCGCCTTTATTCACGATGTTGGTGCGGGTGGTTTATCAAACGCTTTCCCTGAATTAGTTTCAGATGGTGGTCGCGGTGGTGTATTTGAACTTCGCAACGTACCAAACGATGAGCGCAGCATGGCACCACATGAGATTTGGTGTAACGAATCTCAAGAGCGTTACGTTATTGCGGTATCAGATGAAAACCTTGAAACCTTTAAAAATATTTGTGCTCGTGAACGTGCTCCTTATGCCGTAGTAGGCCGAGCAACAGAAGAAGAACACTTAACGGTAACTGATGAACATTTTGCCGGCAACGACAAGTTAGACACACCAATTGATTTACCATTAGACGTATTATTAGGTAAAACGCCAAAAATATTTAAAGACGTGACGACTGAAACTGCAACTGGTGATGAGTTAGTCGTTGCTGATATCACTCTAAGTGATGCTGCAGACAGAATTTTATCTTTACCTACGGTTGCTGAAAAAACCTTCCTAATTACTATTGGTGACCGCTCGGTAACGGGTATGGTTAATCGCGACCAAATGGTTGGCCCTTGGCAAGTACCTGTAGCTGACTGTGGTGTTACCGCTTCAGCGCTTGATTCTTACCACGGTGAAGCGATGTCATTAGGTGAGCGTACGCCAGTGGCATTACTTAACTTTGGTGCTTCTGCTCGTTTAGCCGTAGCCGAATCATTAACCAACATTGCTGGTACTGATATCGGAGACTTAAACCGTATTAAGCTTTCTGCAAACTGGATGTCTCCAGCTGGTCACCCGGGTGAAGATGCAGGTTTATACGAAGCGGTTAAAGCTATTGGTGAAGAACTTTGTCCGGCGCTTGGTTTAACTATTCCTGTTGGTAAAGACTCTATGTCGATGCGTACTCAGTGGGATGAAAATGGTGAAGAAAAATCAGTAACATCACCTATGTCATTAATCATCACCGCTTTTGGTGTTGTTGAAGATATTCGTAAAACCGTAACGCCAGAGTTAAGAACAGATCAAGGCGATACGCGCATTGTTGCTATCGACTTATCAAAAGGGAAAAACCGTTTAGGCGGTTCATGTTTAGCGCAAGTATACAAACAACTTGGTAATGAAACGCCAGACGTTGATAGCCCTGAAACGTTAAAAGGCTTCTTTAACGCCATGCAAACCTTAGTGCGTGACGAAAAGCTTATTGCTTATCATGATAGATCTGACGGTGGTTTATTTGCCTCTGTTGTTGAAATGGCATTCGCTGGCCATACCGGTGTTGATATTGACTTAACTAAGTTAACTTCTGCATCAGGTAATGATGTTGACGTGCTATTTAATGAAGAGTTGGGTGCTGTCATTCAAATTCGTGAAAGCGATGTTGATGCTATCCACGCGGTATTAGCTGAGCACGATATTTTAGATTGTTGTACTGATATTGGCCGTATTAATAACGAAGATACGCTACGTTTTAGCCGTGACGGTGCGGTAGTACTAGAAAATTCTCGAACTTACTTCCGTACGTTATGGGCACAAACCACATTTAGAATGCAGTCACTGCGTGATAATCCTGAATGTGCGCAACAAGAACACGATGTAAAATACGATACTGAAGATCCAGGTTTAAATGCTGAGTTAAGTTTCGACATTAATGAAGACATTGTCGCAGAACTTATCGCGAAAGATGCGCAGAACGGCACAAATCCTCGCATCGCAATTTTACGTGAGCAAGGTGTTAACTCTCATGTAGAAATGGCCGCGGCATTTGACCGTGCTGGTTTTGTAGCAATTGATGTACACATGTCAGACATATTGTCTGGTCGTACTGATTTAGCTGATTTTAACGGTTTAGTAGCTTGTGGTGGTTTCTCGTACGGTGATGTATTAGGTGCTGGTGAAGGTTGGGCAAAATCAATTTTGTTCAACAAAGATGCTAAAGCCATGTTTAAAGCTTTCTTCGAACGTGAAGATACTTTCTCTTTAGGTGTTTGTAACGGCTGTCAAATGTTGTCAAATCTGAAAGAAATTATCCCAGGCTCACAAGCTTGGCCACGTTTCGTTCAAAACAAGTCTGAACGATTTGAAGCGCGTTTTAGCTTAGTTGAAATTCAAGAAAATCCATCTATCTTCTTCGATGGTATGGCAGGCTCTCGTATGCCTATCGCTGTATCTCACGGTGAAGGTCGTACTGAATTCAGCTCTGATGATGCTATTGATGCTGCCAATGAATCAGGTACAGTTGCGATGCGTTATGTTGATAACTATGGTCACATAACAGAAACCTACCCTGCCAACCCGAACGGTTCACCTGACGGTATTACGGCATTAACAACAACTGATGGTCGAGTCACTATTATGATGCCTCATCCAGAACGTGTATTCCGTACAGTTGCAAACTCATGGCACCCAGATGAATGGCAAGAAGATTCACCTTGGGTTCGCATGTTCCGTAACGCGCGAAAATTCATCGGTTAATTTTATTGACTGACAATAAAATTTAGCATTTAAAAAGCGCCTTCTGGCGCTTTTTTGTTTTCTCAAGAAGGATATTATTCACCGACATAGCGTCAGAACACTGAATAGCCAAATTAGTTAAATTCAGGATATAAACTTAACCTCTTTCTTATGTCTTTTTCGAATAGATAATAGCTTATATATTCCTCTAACGTTAATTATACTGATCTCTGCGCAAGATATAATTTAACGACAAGAAGACCATAAACTTTGAAAGCAAATCCTCAATTAAGCCAGTCAGCTGCTTATATTGCCATGATAGCCATCTATGTGTGGTTGAGAATAGCATTAAGCTATTGCGTTATTGGCGCCGTGATCACGACATTAGTGTCGGCTTATACTCAAGAGATACATTTGCTATTTATTTCTGTGATCATGACAATATTTCTCTTTATCGGTGTATATCAAGCGGAAATAACTCGTCATCGCACGGGACTCAATAATTATTTAGATAAATTATCAAAGCACAAACATCGCCAGTTTTAGTTTTAGTTTTAGTTTTAGTAATTATTAGTACTATTTAGTTTTATTAGCTGAAATCCCTAGTAGTAAAAACCTCTCTACACTTAAGCGTTTTATCTTTAACCTTATTCGCCGACAACTTGTTTACCCTAGTTATGTCTTGCCTTATGATGAATTTAATCGAAATAAATAAAAATTATAAAAAGTAATAGGAAGTTTTATGCAAGCCCATGATGCATCGCCATTAAGCGATTATATTGAATACACTAGTAAAGAAATGCTTGAGCGTTCGGCAGAGTTTTATCAAAACATTAAACGTCGCCACAGTATTCGTAGTTTCAGTGATCGCCCAGTTGCTAAAGAAGTGATTGAAAACTGCTTAAAAGCGGCAGGTACAGCGCCAAGTGGTGCTAACCATCAGCCTTGGCACTTTGTTGCTATCAACGATGCCGATGTTAAAAAGCAGATACGAGAACAAGCAGAAATTCACGAAAGCAACTTTTATCAAGGCCGTGCGGGCGAAGAATGGTTAGATGCGTTAAAGCCATTAGGCACAGATGCCAACAAACCTTATTTAGAACATGCTCCTTGGCTAATCGCGATATTCAGTGAGAAAAAAGGCGGTATTTCGGTTGAAGAGAAAAATACTAATTACTATGTTCATGAATCAGTAGGCATTGCGACAGGTTTTTTAATAAATGCTTTGCATTCTAGTGGTTTAGTCACCTTAACCCACACACCTAAACCTATGTCTTTTTTAAGTAAGGTTTGTGGTCGAGATGACAATAGCCGACCTTACATGTTGTTAATTGCTGGTTATCCGAGTGATGATGCAACCGTGCCGCACCATGCAACAACAAAGAAAAATATTACAGATATTGCGACATTCTTATAATAAATGAATGATAAAAAACGAAGTAGCTTTCATCAAATAGTAGGTTACTTCGTTTTTATAGAACAAAATCTAAAGCAATATTAGTACAGCCTTTAGCGCAATATAAACCCGTTGTTTTTTTGTCTTCAGGTAGAACAACTCTGATAGGTGTCCCACATTGCTGACATGCAATATCTCGCCCCGCTAGCACTTTTTTTATCAAAGCTTTTTGATCATTAAATGATTTAGCGCTGGCTTTTTTTAGTCGACTAAATTGCTGCTCATCCATGTTGTTTTCCTGAGTTTTTGGTAAATCGAAAAATAAACTTACTTTGTCGAGTCAAGACAATACCAACCGTCGTACTTACCTGAAAATGGCGTTACGCTTGAGGTTAATAGTTCTTGATAAGCAGCAATATTTTCATAACTTGCCGCCATAAATGGATAAGCAGTAATTTCCCATGGAAAAGCTTCATCACCTTGGTATGGGCAAAATGAAAGTTTTTGGTTATTTTCTAACAACAGTTGACCAAACTTTAACGCTTGCTCTTGATCAGAAAAAATAACTGAAAATTCAAATTCTCTTTCGATAGTTAGATCATCCCCGCCCTCTAACATTTGCCACAAAGCATTACCGACATTGTCTAAAGGAAATAATTCTTCATTACGTTGCATTAGTTGTTCTCATTTTGTTTTACTATTACCTAGTATTTTATCGTTCTATTACGCTAAAAACTATGTTCAATTTCACTAAATTAAAGTGATACTAAATTTTCACTCTTTTATATTGTTTCCCAAGCGATAGAAGTTACTTTCTTCACACCAATTACCGCAATAAATTTGTTAAACTAGCTGACAGTAATTTACTGAGTAGAACTATTTTGAAAAAATTTGAATGCCACATAAATATTGACCGCAGCTTAAGCATCATTGAAGCATTACAGATTCAATGTGACTTGAGTGTTGGTGAGATAAAAAAGGCTATTGATAAAGGCGCACTGTGGCATAGTCGCGGTAAAACAACACAACGTTGTCGCCGCCTAAAGAAGCCACTACATATTGGTGACAAGCTACATTTTTATTACGACTTTACCGTTTTATCCCAAGTTCCTACTCCAGCACAGTTAATAGCTGATTTAGCAGAATATAGTGTCTGGTATAAACCTTATGGCATGTTATCTCAGGGTTCGAAATGGAGCGACCATTGCACTATTACCCGCTGGGCACAAAAAAACTTATTACCTGAACGAGCCGTTTTCTCTGTACATCGACTTGACCGTGCAGCGACAGGATTAATTTTGGTTGCCCATAGCAAAAAAGCAGCGCGAGCGTTAAGTCAGATGTTTGAACAACATCAGCTAGAAAAGACCTATAACATTATTGTTCACGGCAATCATCAACAGCGCCCACAACCAGAAACGATTGAATCAGCGATAGAGGGCAAACCTGCTTGTAGTCATTTTACACATCTTGATTATGATAAAGAGCGCGACTTATCGTTATTGAAAGTTAATATTGAGTCGGGACGTAAGCACCAAATACGCATTCATGCTGCAAATATTGGCTTTCCGGTGCTGGGTGACAGACTTCATGGCAAACAGCAGCCGTTGATTGAGCAAGAGAATAAATTATTAGACCAACAAGTAGATCTACAACTTTGTGCGGTAGAGCTAACGTTTAACTGCCCTATCAGCAATATTGAGCAAAACTTCGCGTTACCTGAAGCAATGCGCCCGCAACTTAATAAATTGATGAAAACAATTTAATTAAAAATAGATTTGATATATAGGATGTTTGAAAAAGCGCTGAACATCGTCACTCTTTGCCATCGACATACACGGATGTATTAATGCCGTGAAGGCAGGATGCCTAAAAACGGTCATGGCACCGTGACATTGCTTGCATGGATGCAGGTACTTAGTTTTTGTCTGGAACAAAAAAACTGACCGTTCATCAACGTGCATGTTCTTACATGGATGTAAGTTATTAGAGTAATGCATGGAGCAATTACCGAGATGCAATAATGCCGTGAAGCCATGGATGGCTAAGAACGGCCTGAACATCGTCATTCTTTGCCTTCGACATACACGGATGTATTAATGCCGTGAAGGCAGGATGCCTAAAAACGGTCATGGCACCGTGACATTGCTTGCATGGATGCAGGTACTTAGTTTTTGTCTGGAACAAAAAAACTGACCGTTCATCCTGAACATAAAAAACAGTGAGTCAAAGCTCACTGTTTATATATTAAAAATAGCCATCTTCATTAATTAACAGCCGTTACTAGTAGTGTCACTAATAACGATTATTAATAGCTATAATGAAAATCTTCGTCAGCCATTAAGTTTAATTTATCACCAACAAGTTCATCTTGAGATAGTTCAGATAATAACGCTAAACCTTCTTCACGTTGCGCTTTAGTTAATGCTTTATAAGGCATTCTAAAAATAGGCGCGACCGCTGCAGTCATCATCAAAGTGGTGTTAATCGCAATTGGATTTGGCTCGCAAAACAGCCAACTCATTAACGGTTGCATGCGCGTGTCTAATGCTTCGTTTGGCGTATCCATTAATTTTCGCATTAAGCCAGGCACTATATTAGAAGTTACTGAAATAACACCATGTGAGCCATGTTGATGACGCCCTACTGCACATTGGTCATCGTTTCCTGACCAACAAGCAATGCCACGCTCTTCATAATAAGCAATACGATCATTACCGGCACATTCTTTAACACCAATAAAATTCTTGTGTTTTGAAAGCGGTTCAATTAAGTCTGGCGTTAAATCTTGTCCAGTTCGACCTGGCACGTTGTAGATAAATGCCGGACCAATATCGAGCACTTTTTCAAAGTGTGCGCTAACGCCAGCAAAAGAGCTGCGACCATAATATGGATTAATTTGCAGTGCTGCGTCCATACCTGTTGCGAAACCATGTTGTGTTGCTTTTATCGCTTCACGCGTATTGTTGCTACCCGTATTACCAATAATTAATAAGTCTTTACCGTGTTTATGAACACTGTGGGCAATAAGAATTAAATGTTCTTCCCAAGTTAGTAAGTGCCCTTCACCAGTCGTGCCACCAACAACAATACCATCAACACCAGCTTTTACTTGTTCAGCGACTAATTGATCATACGTATTAAAATCAATGTCACCCTTTGCGTTAAACGGTGTTTTAATCGCAGTAATTAAACTGGCGGCTTTAATTTGCTTCATTCGAATTCTCAACAAGATAATTAATATAAACGGGTAATAAGTATGTGGACTTTAACTTAGGTCTCAACTGAGTGCGATATTATCAATAACTCGGCGTAGGATAAACACTTCATTAGTTAAGATATGCTGATATTCGAATATTTGACTATTTAAGGTTAATACGCGATAAGCATGATAGTTATCTTCATGGGTTAAGTCTGCGGCATAATGCTCTTTATCAATAAATTCACTTTTACTGATGGTAAAGTGAATATCGCCAACAAGTCCCCAATCACCAGACTCAACTGTTTGCTCACTAATGTTACCAACATCATCATGTTGGATAAAAGTGAACTCGTAATGACCATCGTCTGACAATTGTGCATATTCAGTAAAAGCATTGCCTGCTTCATCATGTTCACTTCGATACCATTTGCCAAATAAGAAGGATCGATGATAGCACTCGATTTGATCTGTCATACGTATGAAACTCTCTATAAATTATTGATTATGGTATTTGGCAGGATCTGCTTCTATTATGCTGTATTTCGTTTTAATACGAGCAATGACTTTAGGATTTTCATTTAGGAATTCGTCAAATTCCTTGATAATTCCGGGATGGTTTATCGATGAAAAATGGTAAGCATATGGCTCATTCTTAATGTCTTCATTAAGTACAATGTCATTGCTTTTTTTTCCTAACAATTTCAAATTATAATTAATAACATTTTTATCAATATTGGTGACATCTACATTACCACGCAATAAATGTTTAATAAGACTGTAAGGCGAAGTAACCTCAACTAATTCAACAGTCCCTGACTTAATTTTGTCATACCAAAGTGTTGGAAAAAAACCTAAAATAGTGCCTAGGCTAGTCATACTTTCAGGTTTACTATTATTATTCTTTAAGACATATGAACCGGCCACTAAATGAATAACAGGCTGACTATAAGAAATATTTAAGTTATTAGATTGCTCACTACGCCAGCGGATATTATCAGGAAACTTAAAATCAATTGCATCTTCGGTATACCATTTATCAAAACGTTTTAATGGTAATGCTACAAACTTAAATTGATAACCTTTATGCCGGAAAAAAGTGCTTAATAACTCTTTCGTAAAACTTTCTTTATAGGGTTTTTGCGCGAAATCATACAAGGGGGAATAACTAATATCTTCAACGCCAATTATGTATTCCTGTGCCTGAGAGGTGCTTATTGAAAGGTAGCAACAAGCTATTATGTATCGAATAAATACAATCAATCGTTTAGTATTTATAACTTGTTTCAATTGAAAATCCAGAAAAGCTCACTTACCTCCATTATACGCTTAAATCGCGAAATATATTAGCCAAATAATGGAATTAAAAAAAGCGAGTTATGACTCGCTTTTTTCGGTTATCAAACTAATTACTCACTTAGCTTCAGCACATATAAAATAATGCTATACACAGAGTTTAATGGCTCATTAATTTAACACTGCCATTTACACTTTCCATGGTGATTTTTATGTCGCCATTACCAACATCACCACTTAAATGCCTTCCGGTAAACATGTTTTTCTCAGCTACTAAGCCAAAATCGGTTTTAATACTACCATGCATAGTTTCAGCATTTACGGTCGCACTAAGTGATTTAGGCACTGACACTTTAATACTACCATTTACCGTTTCAACATCAATGCGGTCTAACTCTTTTGCAAACTCATCATAAGTAATTTTAATGCTGCCATTAACTGAACTAAATTCACTGTTACTTGCTAAACCGTGCGCCTTAATTGAACCATTAACAAGTTCTGCATTAACCTCACCTTTTACGCCATCAATTTTCAGTGAACCGTTGACTAAATCAATAGCTGATAATGAGATACCACTTGGCACAGTAACAGTGTATTCAACTTTACCCGAGTTACTGTTTTGGCCCCACTTTTCACGCTCTTTATAACGAGTTTTAACGGCAACTCCAACTGAGGTTTGCTGCATATCCACCACAATATTTTCTCTATCGTCTTGGTTATCGGCAGTAATGTTTGCAACCACTCTTATCTCAGCTCTATCCCAAGAAGATATTTGCACTGAGCCATTAACGTTATCAAGTCTAAACGAAGCGTTTTCATTAACATCAAACGATTTTTCAATTTCGTCAGTCACATCAGCATACGCTGATAAGCTTAGTAAAGTGATAACGCTGGTAGTTGAAATTAATTTTATAAAAGAAGTTCGCATAATATTTCCTAGTATTTTGATTATTGCTATCGAATCATTATTGTTTAACTAGTTAGTAACTCAATTAATCAAAAAGGTTTAAAACAAATTAAAATTAAAATTAAAATTAAAATTAAAATTAAAACAGTTAAAAAATATCATTTTATATTCAAGGTAATACCAACAGTTTTTAGCTACTATAACGAGACTAAATAATATCGAGATTAGTTGCACTATGAAGACAAAAGTAAGTTTACTTCTAACCGGCAGTGAATTAATGAATGGTGACGTCACTGACACCAATTCAGTAATATTTGCTGAGCATTTGAATGACATTGGCTTGAGTATTGATAAAAAAGTCACTATTGGTGATGACCAAGACTTGCTTGCGATAGAAATTGCACAGCTCAGCCAAGGGTCAGACGTGTTAATCATAAATGGCGGCCTTGGACCAACGGTAGACGATTTAACAGCTCAAGTGCTAGCAACTGCGTGTAGTGTTAACTTAGTGCTTCATCAACAAGCTCATCAACACCTAAAATTATGGGCTGAAAAAAGGAAAACCGTATTAAATGCACCTAATTTAAAACAAGCCTACCTGCCAGAAAATAGCACTGTAATAGCCAATAAAACAGGTAGTGCAGTCGGTTTTAGTGTTGAATTTAACCAATGCCTTATTATCTGTACACCTGGCGTGCCAAGTGAATTAACTCATATGCTAAAGGAAGAAATAGTACCGTCGCTAATTAAAAGCTTTTCTGCTCCTAAACATAATGAGATAGCCCGGCTGCATCTTTTTGGGATTGGTGAATCTAACCTGCAAGCGTTAATTAATAGTACCTTTCCCGATTGGCCAAACGAAATAACTATTGGCTTTCGGGCTGCAATGCCAATTCTCGAATTAAAACTAATAACTTGCTGTGAAAAAGGCCAAGTATTACTACCACAATGGTTAGAAAAATTAACCTCACTATTAGATGCGCACATTTTAGGCACAGGTGCCAATGAAAACTCCACTATTGCCGACTACCTTGTGCCACTGCTAATAGAATCAAAACAAAAAATCACCGTGGCGGAATCATGTACGGGTGGTTTAATTGCCAGTCAAATTACTGCAATAGCGGGAGCGTCGGCCATATTTGAAGCTGGTTTTGTTACTTATTCAAATGAAATGAAAAGTAAAATGCTTGGTGTGCCTGTTACAACCCTTATTAAACATGGCGCTGTCAGTGAAGCAACCGTTTTAGCAATGGCGCAAGGTGCTTTAATAAATTCTGATGCAGACTTTACCATTGCGGTTTCAGGTATCGCTGGTCCTGACGGTGGTACAGAAGATAAACCCGTTGGTTCTGTATGGATTGCATGGGGAGACAAAAATAAAATACAGGCAAAATATTACTGTATTCCTGTCGCAAGAAAATATTTTCAACAAGTTGTAGCTGCACGCAGCCTAGATTTAATTCGTAGAATGTTAATAAATAGTAACAATTCAGCTTATTATGATAAATAAAACTAATTTCAACCCATTATTCTTGCAGTAGATGGCTTTTATATTGCTTAGTAATTCAAATCTTTATATATTTGATTCAATTGAATCTTAGTCGTCAGCATCTTATATGTACTAACCAATTGAAAATTCATTAGTGCACGAGGAAAAATGTTACGACAACCGTTATAATTATCAAACAGCTTAGTAGCTGATGCTTAGAAGGAGAATGTTTTGATTGATAAAAATTATATAACCAGTGGTCGAAATACCATCATCCATAAAAACAAAAAAATTGATCTACTCGTGGTTAATGGCATCCACCCTATTGTTATAGTGAGTAATGTCGGTATGGGTTTATATAAAGGTATTGTTCCTAAAAAACGCTCTGAAGCGAAGAAAGCTTATCAAGAGGTTGTTGATGTCAGTATGACTGAGATTTTTGGTGAAGAGAAAACCTTAATTTTTGTGCAAGCAATGGATAATAAAGAATACAAAATTGATTATTCAAAAGTAGGTACCCCAAGCTTTATCAAAGTCCATCAGGAAAACTATATTTAAGGCATACCTGAATTTTGCAACGTAATGGAGTTATACAAGTGTGAGTAAGGCAAATTTAGTAGCGAATAATAAAAATAACATAGACCTAGTATTGTCTCCTGTTAAAACAAAAACACTTTTAACTGAAGTAAGCATTCACGAATTAATACAGAGTTCTGAATTTAGTAATTTATATGTTGATAATGGCAGCGTTAAAAATGCTATTGCCGAATTAAATAGCGTATTGAAACCATTACAAGAAAATCAAACTGGCCGCGAAATAACCTATCAAATACTTGAACGCCGCGATGCCACGGTCTCAATACGTATAGAAAATGACAATATGTCTGCCAGTGCCGAAATATCGACTGCATTAGGTGGTAAGCATATGAGCGCCAAAGCAATCTTAAATGCAGCTCAGGATGCTGGAGTTACTAAAGGTTTTAGTAAAGAGCAATTGATAGTACTTGCCAAGCAAGCCGCGAAAGAACCTGCAGGCTCCCTAGTTAAAGGCGAAATTGCCCAAGGAAAAATGCCTATTGATGGCAAAGATTCTCGAATAAAACTACTAGTAGAGAGCGCTCAAGATAGAATTTTAAAACCTAAAAAGCGTGAAGACGGTAGTGTTGACATGCGTGACCTAGGCGACATTATTTGTGTCAAAGTTGGGGACCCACTAGCGCAAAAAATCCCTCTAACCAACGGTATCAAAGGTTATACTGTTATTGGTGATATATTAGAACCTACGCCGGGTGAAGATTTAAATATGCATGTTGGTGATGGCACAGCATTAAGCCCAAAAAATAACAGCATATTAGTGTCCACATTAGTTGGCCTGCCAAGAATCATTGAAAATGGTATGGAAGTGGACAATATATACCAAATCAAAAATGTTGATATTAGTACTGGCCATGTCGATTTCCAGGGCAGCGTCATAATTGATGGTGATGTATGCGAAGGCATGAAAGTTCATGCTACTGGCGATATATCTATTGGCGGTTTTGTTGAATCAGCCACTTTAGAAGCTGGTGGAGATATTACTATTGGTACCGGTATTATAGGTAAAAAACAAGAAGTTGAAGATCTTGATGCGTCTCAAATTAATATGAGCGCCAACATTAGAGCTGGCGGAAAGGTTTTTGCCAAGTATAGCCAATATGCTGAAATAAATTGTGCTTCTTTACGCATTGAAAATCAATTAATGCACAATATTGTCAAAGTTGCGACAACCTTGTGGGTAGGCACTGAAGAAAAAGCAAACGGTAAACTTATTGCAGGCTATATTCGTGCGGGAGAGTCAGTAAGAGCAGGTACCGTAGGCGCAACAGCTGGTAGTACAACAATTATCTCTTTTCAAGATAAAGTAAATCAATATCTAGACCAAATTGCTGACGCTGATGAATTAGTAACTGTAGAATCAGATAAAACAACTGAACTAAAAGTAGCGATTAATAAGCTTAAAAAGCTACCAAAAGATAAAGCTAAGCCAGAGATGTTAAGTAAAGTAATTTCTACTTACCAACATCATGCTAAAAGTATGGGTAAATACTTAAACAAAAAAGAAGCACTTGAAGAAACGTTGCAAGAATATATGGCTAGTGTCTATGTAGAGGCAACTGAAAAAGTATATCATGGCGTTCAACTTAACGTCGGTGAGTTTCATGATAGAACCCGTCGTGAATATGGCCCGAGCCGCCTGATTTATAAAGAACGAAAAATTCATGTAGATCCTATTGTTACAACGTAAAATTTCAACTCGACTTTTTACTTTAGTTGTCACTATTATTTAAAGATATGGAGTTTGCCATGGCATTTATTGCCCGCAGCTTATTAATTAGCAGTATGTTTGTCGGTGCGGTACAAGCACAGCAATGTGATATCAACTTTGCTCATGGCGTCATTATTGACCCTGCTCATATTCGTATAGTCAATCAAGGACAGACCTATGTGCAAGTTAATGGCGAACACCAACTATTTGTAAATGGTCGTGAAGTAAAGTTAAGTCCAGAGCAACAAGCGCAATTAAGTGAATACACCGCTGGTATCAGAGAGCAAGTACCGGCGATTGTTTCAATTGCTATTGAAGGTGTCGAGCTTGGCTTAAAAGCAGTTAATAAAGTGATTAGTGGCTTAACAGGTGAAAACAGTGCATCACACCAGCAGTTTCAAGAAAAGTTTGATGAGATGAAATGGCGTTTACGTGCCAGATTTAATCATAGCGATGACAGCTACTATATTGCGCCTCAAGACTTTGATGACTTTGATGAAGTATTTGCCGGTGAGTTTGAAAAAGAAATAGAATCTATTGTTTCAGACTCAGTTGGTACTATTTTAATAGCGGTTGGTGAAGCAATGACACACCGTGAAGAGCAAAGTAGTGAGCAGCGTGTTGAAACGTTTGATCAACGTATTGAAACCATGGCTAACGACATTAAGCTAGGAATAAGCAATCAAGCGAATGCTTTAGAAGTTAAAGCTGAAAAAATTTGTGCCCGACTAATAGCATTAGATGAAATAGAAAATAGATTACAGCTTGAGATTCCAGCCTTGTCTGAGTTCAATTTAATAGAAACCAATTAACCTTATGTGTGTAGAAAGATAAAAAGCCTGCAATTGCAGGCTTTTTATGTTCAGAATGAACGGTATATCACGATCGCATGGATGCGAAAGAGTGACGATGTACTAAAAACAGTTAACTAACTAGCCAATTACATATTTGGATAATTTGGTCCGCCGGTACCTTCAGGTGTTACCCAAGTTATATTCTGCGCAGGGTCTTTAATGTCACAAGTTTTACAGTGCACACAGTTTTGAGAGTTAATCACAAACTTATCACCTTCGTCTGTACTTTCAACTTCATAGACACCTGCTGGACAATATCGCTGAGCTGGCTCATTATATTTAGCTAAGTTAACACTAATTGGAATACTGCTATCAGCCAACTTCAGATGACATGGCTGCTCTTCTTCGTGGTTAGTGTTGGATAAAAATACTGATGACAGTTTATCAAAACTCAATTTATTATCAGGTTTCGGATAATTAATCACCGGTACATCTTTAGCCAGTTTTAATTGGGTATGATCTAAGGTGTCGTCTTTAAAATTAAACGGTAATTTTCCACCGAAGAAGTTCTGATCAAGCGTGTTATACGCACCACCAATGAATGTGCCAAATTTATGCATGGCAGGTCCAAAGTTACGGGTATTGTATAACTCATCATATAACCACGAATTCTTATATTTTTCCGTATAACTAGTCAGTTCTTTACCACCTTCATCACCTGAAGCTAACGCTTCAAATATTGACTCAGCGGCTAACATGCCTGATTTCATTGCCGTGTGATTACCTTTGATTTTTGCAAAGTTAATCGTACCTGCATCACAACCAACTAATACAGCACCCGGCATAGTCATTTTAGGTAGAGAATTAAAACCACCTTTTGCCATTGCTCTAGCGCCATATGAAACACGCTTACCACCTTCAAGGTATTGGGCAATTTTTGGATGATGCTTATAACGTTGAAATTCATCAAACGGGCTTAAATGCGGGTTGCTGTAGTTTAAATCAACGATTAGGCCAACAAACACTTGATTGTTTTCCGCATGGTATAAGTAACCACCACCCGTTGTATCTTTTTCCAAAGGCCAACCGGCAGAATGTACAACTAAGCCTTCTTGATGTTTAGCAGGGTCAATATCCCAAATTTCTTTAAAGCCTAAACCGTAATGCTGCGGTGATTTATCAGCATCTAAAGAAAACTTAGCAATCAATTCTTTACCTAAATGGCCACGACAGCCCTCAGCAAAAACAGTGTATTTCGCTTTTAGCTCCATACCTGGCATGAATGAATCTTTTTGATTACCTTCAGCATCTAAGCCCATATCACCGGTAATGACACCGCCAACACTGCCATCTTCATTGTAAATAACATCTTGTGCAGGAAAACCAGGGAAAATTTCTACACCAAGTTCTTCTGCTTGTTCTGCTAACCAACGACAAACATTGCCCATACTAACAATGTAGTTGCCTTCATTATGCATAGTTTTAGGAACACCAAAACTAGGTAATTTAACAGCGCTATTTTCGCCATTAAACAAATAAATATCATCACCTGTTACGGCGGTATTTAAAGGTGCGCCCTTTTCTTTCCAATCAGGAAATAATTCACCTAACGCTCGCGGTTCAAAAACAGCACCAGATAGTATGTGAGCCCCAACTTCCGAGCCTTTTTCAACCACACACACCATTAATTCTTGTTCTTTTTCTTGTGCAAGTTTCATTAATTGACAAGCAGTCGATAGGCCTGCAGGACCAGCTCCAACAATTACAACGTCAAACTCCATTGATTCGCGTTCCATAACATCTCCCATCTTTCAATTTTTTATGAAGAATTCAAACACACGTTTGATTTTCAAACACCTGTTTGATAACATCCAACATTATAGATATTTTCGAAGTAAATACTATCCTGTATTGCATTATTTACTGATAATATTTGTTTAAGCGCAATTTGATTGATGATATCGACAGAAGACGTTGACGTAAACGTAATCTACAAGTAGTCTTTCAAACCATAATTATAGCGTTAAGCTGAATTTTATTTAGTTTAACCAATATTACCAACAACAAGCACAATCAGAGGCAACGATGAAAGTATTAGTACCCATCAAACGCGTTATTGACTATAACGTAAAAGTACGTGTTAAAGCAGACAACTCAAATGTCGATCTTGCTAATGTAAAAATGGCAATTAACCCATTTTGTGAAATCGCAGTTGAAGAAGCGGTTCGTTTAAAAGAAGCAGGAACAGCAACAGAAGTTATCGCAGTATCAATTGGCGATAAGTCATGTCAAGAACAACTACGTACAGCATTAGCACTAGGTGCTGATCGTGCGATTCAAATCGACACAGACCAAAACTTAGACTCTTTGCATGTTGCTAAATTATTACAAAAAGTTGTTGAAGAAGAGCAGCCTCAATTGGTAATTCTTGGTAAGCAATCAATCGATAGCGACAACAACCAAACGGGTCAAATGCTTGCAGCACTTACCGGTATGGCGCAAGGCACATTTGCTTCAGCAGTTAATGTTGATGGCGAGAAAGTAAACGTAACTCGTGAAGTTGACGGTGGTTTACAAACTGTTGCCCTGAACTTGCCTGCTATTGTTACCACTGACCTACGCTTGAATGAGCCTCGTTACGCTTCATTACCTAACATTATGAAAGCAAAGCGTAAGCCACTAGCAGTTAAACCAGCGGCTGACTTTGGCCTTGACTTAACAGCACGTACTACTTTATTAAAAGTAACGCCACCTGCTGAACGTCAAGCAGGAATTGTTGTTGAAAGTATTGATGAATTAGTAGAAAAATTAAAAAATGAAGCGAAGGTGATCTCATGAGCGTATTAGTATTTGCCGAACACGATAATAACCAATTAAAAGCTGATACCTTAAAAACAGTTGCTGCCGCACAGGCAATGGGTGGCGAAATTCACTTGTTAGTTGCTGGCCATAACTGTCAAGCAGTTGCCGATGCAGCAAGCAAAGTTAACGGCGTAGCTAAAGTATTAGTTGCTGATAACGCAGCATACGAACATCAACTAGCTGAAAACGTTTCACTGTTAGTTACTGAATTAGCAGCTGACTATGACCACATCGTTGCAACAGCATTAACAACCGGTAAGAACTTTATGCCACGTGTTGCTGCCTTGTTAGATGTTGCACAAATTTCAGATATTATTGCCGTAGAAAGCAGCGACACATTTGTTCGCCCTATTTACGCAGGTAACGCCATTGCTACCGTTCAAAGTTTAGATAGCAAAAAAGTAATCACAGTTCGCCCTACCGGTTTTGACGCAGTAGCAACTGACGGTAGTGCGGAAGTTGTTGCTTTAGATAAAGCAACTGATGCGGGTACGTCTAGCCACGTAAATGACGAACTTTCAGTATCTGAAAGACCTGACTTAGGTGCAGCTAGTGTTGTTATCTCTGGTGGTCGTGGTATGCAAAATGGCGATAACTTCAAGCTTCTTGATGGTATTGCAGACAAACTAGGCGCAGCTATTGGTGCATCACGTGCCGCTGTTGATGCTGGTTTTGTACCTAACGATATGCAAGTAGGCCAAACAGGTAAAATTGTTGCCCCTGACTTATACATCGCCGTTGGTATTTCAGGTGCTATTCAACATTTAGCCGGTATGAAAGATTCAAAAATCATTGTTGCTATCAACAAAGATGCTGAAGCGCCAATTTTCCAAGTAGCTGACTACGGTATTGTTGCTGATTTATTCGACGCTCTTCCTGAGTTAGAAAGTAAGCTTTAAGCTAATATTCTCACCTCAAAAATCATGTATAATAAAACCACTCTTGTAGTGGTTTTATTTTATCTAAAATTTGGTGATTAGAGTCTATTATGACAAAAACATTTTCTAGCCTTAGTGATTTAGCAGGCGCCTTTGGCAAAAGTATCGATAACGACAACAGCTCAGTGAACAGTAATGACGAAGCTTTGGTTTATTCAACCTCACAAGGGAGAATTAAGCAGGCTGTCGAGAAAACGGTAACAGCGTCAGACGGTTTTGCAAAAGTTCGTCGTGAAACTAAAGGTCGAAAAGGTAAAGGTGTTATTACCATTTCGGGTCTTGGCCTTGATGACAAAGCACTAAAAGAGCTAGCCAAAAAATTAAAAAAAACTTGTGGCACTGGTGGCAGCGTTGTTGGTGAAGTCATCGAAATTCAGGGTGATAAACGCGAAGAAATAAAATTAGTGCTTGAAAAAAACGGTTTTAAAGTCAAGTTTATTGGCGGCTAGATAAAACATTCTCCGATAAAAAATACTGAGTCATATTATGAATCCAAATGAATTATCCTTACTGGTTGTTGAGCCTTCTGATTTACAAAGAAAAATTATTATAAAACAACTAAAGCAGCAAGGTATCACCCACGTTTCAGAGGCTAAAAGTATAGCCGAAGCTTATGCTAGCGTTGAAACACACCCTCGAGATCTCATTACCAGCGCAATGTATTTTGATGATGGCACGGCAATCGACTTATTGAAGAAAGTTAGAAATAACCCGGCAATTTCTGATACCCCTTTTATGCTAGTAACTAGCGAGCATCGCCGTGAACTTTTAGAAGAGTTTAAGCAGTCAGGGGTTATTGCTCTATTACCAAAGCCTTTCACTCCCGACCATTTAGCAACCGCTATTAATACCACTATTGATTTGCTTTCTACAGATGAGCTTGAGCTAGAATATTTTGATGTTCATGAAGTTAGAGTATTATTAGTCGACGATAGTCGCTTGGCTCGAAACCATATTAAGCGAGTATTAAACAATTTGGGCCTGCTAAAAGTTACTGAAGCTGTTGATGGTAGCGAGGCTATTACGTTATTAAAAGACAATATGTATGATTTAGTCGTTACTGATTACAATATGCCAGAAGTCGATGGCAAAGAGCTAACAAAATATATAAGAAACGAGAGTGAGCAATCACATTTACCGATATTAATGGTCACAAGTGAAAGCAATGACACTCACTTAGCAAATATCCTAACAGAAGGCGTCACTGCAATGTGTGACAAACCTTTTGAGCCACAAAACGTTAAAAAAATTCTTTACAAAATATTAGAAGATTAAACAACAATAATTAAAGACAGTTTGGTATCAGCACCTATAACTTAATATCAAACTGTCTTAACTTCATAGCAATTTTGTTGTGCGAGACCTGTAGTCGTTCAGCAAGTTTACGTGTCGTTGGATAGTGTGGATATAAATCGGTAATTAGTTTTCTTTCAAACTGCGCTTGCGCACTCGCCCAGTTACTCACTTCATTTTCAATAACAGCATCAGTGCTAGTATCATTTTGGGTAAATTGTGCAAGCGCAATAGATATATCTTGAGAAGAAATATCACCATCCCCATTTAATGCAACCGCGCGAAACAAAACATTCTGCAACTCTCGAATATTACCTGGCCAAGGAAATGAAACTAACAATTGCATTGCTGCACGGTCGATCATTGGCTGTTGTAAATTCATTTGATTAGCTGCCAATATTACAAAGTGTTCAGCTAATAGCGTAATATCTTCCGAACGCTCCCGTAAAGGTGGTGAACTTAAATTTAAGACATTAAGACGATAAAACAAATCTTCCCTAAATTGCTGTTTGGCGATCATACTCAGCAAATTTTGATGGGTAGCACTTACAATGCGTACATTTGCATGCAACTCTTTAGTACCGCCTAAACGGCGGTATTTAAAGTCTTGCAAGAAACGTAATAATTTAGCTTGTAAATAAGGCGACATTTCAGCAATTTCATCTAAGAATACCGTACCGCCTTCAGCCAATTCAAAAAGTCCTGGCTTGCCACCTTTTTGCGCTCCGGTAAATGCGCCCGTGGCATAGCCAAAAAGTTCACTTTCTAACAAATGCTCAGGTAGTGCCGCACAATTGACCGCAAGAAACGGCGCACGATGGCGGTAGCTTGCATTATGTAGTGCTCTAGCAACAAGTTCTTTACCGGTCCCTGTTTCACCATTAATCAATACAGGTAAGTCTAACTCAGCAAATCGAGTTGTTTGCTCTTTTAATAGTTGAATACTCGCAGAATGGCCGATGATATGGTCGATACCCTGCTCATCACGGGTTTGTATAATAGCAATTTGTCGACCTAATCGGCTTATCGACTTTAGCGATATTACCGCCCCTGAGTTACTTTCATTTTCGCTTATTGGACTAATTTCAGCGATATAACTTTGCCCCGCAATATCAATACTTTGCGAACTCACTTTATCAAGTAACGGTTGTTCTATTTCGATATCAAGTAAACTGGTAACTTGAGAGCCTTTTAGCTTAGTCACAGATGTAGGATCTACGCCTTTGCTTTTCTGATGGGCAATTAACAATTTTTCACCTGCCAAATTCAACGCCATCACACGGGCACTTTCATCAATATCTATAATCGCATCAGGTAAGCGATTTAATAATGCTCTTAAATGCCGTTCTCGACTTTCTGCAGGTAATGAATCAATCGTTCGACAATGATTAACTCCCAAAATACCTAATAATGCTTTTTCAATATCAGCAAAGCTTATATCAGTACTTGCAAGGTGCACGAATATACGCTGAGTAGCGACTTCCATAGCGCTTATATCAAGCTTAAGTAACGTGAGTGCAGCTAAAATTTCCTGACTTATACCAATTCTATCTTCTGACGCTATTTCGATACGCATAATATACTTTCTAATCAAATGTAATAGATTAATTACAATGTACCATAACTATTACAACAAACAAAAACACCCTAAATACCGTAAAATTCTGCAAAAACTCACTAAAAAGTTGTATCTAGACGCATAGCTTTAACCTTACAACCACGCCGTTGTAATTATTTTATTACAAAAATATATAAACTTAAAACCAATAAATCGTAACCGATTGATTTTTATAAGTTATAAATAATGGCAGCCTTTTTGCTAATACTGATTATTAGCAAATTCAATAACGCATTAGTGCGGTTATAACAAAAACAATAATATCGAAAGAGAAGGAAAATTATGTCTGACAGTAAGCATATCGAAACTCAAGCGATTCACTCTGGTCGTATTAACGATGAACAATTTGGCTCATTAGCTACACCGCTTTATCAAACCTCAACGTTTATTTTTGAAAACGCACAACAAGGCGCAGATAGATTCGCAGGTGAAGCAGATGGTTATATCTATAGTCGTTTGGGTAACCCAACAACCAGGCAATTAGAAATGCGCGTTGCTGCAATGGAAGATATGGAAGACGCAGCCGCGACTGCAACTGGCATGGGCGCAGTTTCAGGAGCTTTGTTGGCTAATTTATCTTGTGGTGATCATTTAATTTCTTCAAAAGCAGTTTATGGTTGTTCTTTTGCTTTGATGAACCACCAACTAACACGGTGGGGAATTGAAGTTAGCTTTGTAGATATGGCAAATCCAGAAGAAGTTGAAGCGGCAATAAAACCAAATACCAAAGTTATTTTCCTAGAAACCCCGGTAAATCCCAACCTTGAAGTATATGATTTAGCTGCTATTGGAAAAATAGCTCAAAAGCATGAAATCATCTCGATTGTCGACAACACTTTTTTAACGCCTGTATTGCAGCAGCCTAAAAAATACGGCATCGACATTGTTGTTCATAGCGCTACTAAATATCTTAATGGCCATGGTGATGTGGTTGCAGGTATTATTTGTGGCAGCAGCGAAATGATCATGAATATCAAAATGACAGTATTAAAAGATATTGGCGCTACTATTAGCCCACATGATGCATGGTTAATTATGCGAGGCCTAAAAACCTTACCTATCCGCATGGAACGTCATTGCAATAATGCACAAAAGCTTGCTGAATTTTTAGAACAGCATCCTAAAGTATCTAAAGTTTATTACCCTGGGCTAAAGAGCCATGCAGGTAATAAATATATCGGTGAACAAATGAAAGCTGCTGGTGGTGTTATTGCTTTTGAAATTGATAGTGATTTAGCAGGTGGCAGTGAATTTATTAACCGAATGAAGCTATTTTCTATTGCAGTAAGTTTAGGTGATGCAGAGTCACTTATTCAGCACCCCGCATCAATGACACACTCGCCTTATACACAAGAAGAACGATTAGCTGCTGGTATCAGCGACAGTCTGATCAGAATATCTGTTGGCTTAGAGAATGTAGAAGATCTATTGGCTGACTTGGAACAATCATTAACATTAATTGAAGTTGCTGCAGATAAAAGAGCTGTTGCGTAGTTGCTATAGATTAGGCTTTTTATTCAAATAACCGTGACGGCTTATCTCCCTCTACTTAATCAATAAGTAATGGGAGATAAGAAAATACTAGTGCATTAATTTTGTTTCGATTAGTTTAGTTTTTACTAGCAAGTATCGCTGTCAATTTAGGCATTAAACGCTCTTTTACTTCAATAAGCTCTGCATCACTATAAGGCGTCAATGCTTGTTGCCCCCAAATGGGCTTAGGCCAACAAGGATCAGTTTTATAACGAACAACATGGTGAAGATGCAGTTGAGGTACAACATTACCTAATGCAGCTACATTCATTTTATCGCCATTAAACTCTTGCATCAGCACTTCACTAAGCATGCTAGACTCATTTAATAATTGTTGTTGGTCCTGCCAATCTAATTGGTAAACATCTTGAACATTGTCAACTTTAGGTACCAATATAAACCAAGGATACGCACTATCATTGCATAATAGTAAACGCGACAACGGAAAGTCAGTAATAACAAAACAATCATTTGCTAATTGTGGGTGTAAAACAAATTCTGAATTCATATTAATACCTTGTAAGTTATACATATTAGCGCTTATTACGGCGCCCTCTACCACGTGCTAATTTTTTAGCTTCTCGCGCAGCAACTTTATCTGCTTCAACCTTTTCAAAATGAACTATTTCTTTAGCCACCATTTCAGGTGTTTCAAACGTTATGCCGCCTAATGTTTTATCCCGGATCTCGTTAATTAAAATCTCTGAGGCTTTATGGAAATCGATATGGCCACCACTTCTTACACAGCCTCTACGCTTACCAAGAGCTTCAATTAGCTCAACCTCTTGTTCAGGCAGCTCTTCAATCTTGTAACGTTCTTTTAAGCGTTCAGGGTAAGCTTCTAATAAATATTCAGCAGCAAAGCAGGCAATCTCTTCGTGATCAAATGCAGTATCTTTAACCGCACTAGTAACCGCTAATCGATAACCACTATTTTGATTCACTATTTTAGGCCAAAGCATGCCAGGGGTATCATATAAATATAAACCATCTTCTAAACGTATTCTTTGTTGGCCTTTGGTAACAGCAGGCTCATTGCCTACTTTGGCTTTAGCTTTACCAACAAGCGTGTTTAATAGAGTAGATTTACCGACATTTGGAATACCGACAATAACAGCATTAATTTGCTTGCCTGCTTCGTCTTTACTAGGAACCAACTTTCGAATTAAAGCAGGAATAGTTTTAGCTACTGATGGTGTCTCAGTCGTTAGTGCGATAGCTTTCACGTTGTGCTGAGATTCTAAGTGGCTAAGCCATAGTTCAGTAATTTTAGGATCAGCTAAATCTGACTTATTTAAAATTTTTATTAAAGGTTTGTCACCACGAATTTCCGTGATCATCGGGTTTTCGCTACTAAAAGGTAAACGAGCATCACAAACTTCAATCACCACATCAATTTGCGGTAAAATTTCTTTAATCTCTTTCTGGGCTTTATGCATATGCCCTGGGAACCAATTAATCGCCATAATAAGTCTTTAATAACTATTCAATAATATAAGCTAGATTTTATCACTGATAAAAGTTAAAAGCTGCCGAATACAAATATTAAATTAATATCAACTCAATACAGAGCATGTTCTGTTTAATTATCTAAACACTTTGATTCTAAAAAAACTCCACTTTACTAAAGTAATTAAAGGTGGGAGGTTGATTTTCGTTAGCTATGTAAAAATATATTTGATTTGCTTAAGAGTGTTATTTAAACGCCAAACAGCAAAAAGTCCGTCACATCAGTAACGAGCTTTTGACGCGCATGGATGCTCTAATGCAACGATGCTGAGTATGGCAATGAGTTGTGTCCTACTGACGTAAAGGAATTACTAATTCCGCCAGTGCATTTCCTACATGGGTGTAGGTTAGTAGAGTAATGCAGGAGCAATTACCGAGGGTGCACAAGAGCGATTTCACATAGCAGAGAACAAGTCCCACACTACCAGCGGCGCTAATACACACACTCAACCACGCCTTTTCTGCGCATAGCTATTAGGGAGCTATTTTTAAAACGCCAAACAGCAAAAAGCCCGTCACATCAGTAACGGGCTTTTCTGAATAGAAGCCTAGCAATGTCCTACTCTCACATGGGAACTCCCACACTACCATCGG